>Ga0181590_10005456_pt1 | contig 10514 bp, 3 predicted proteins | sample 071ome_34_FD_132446 | JGI IMG/M metagenome (GOLD analysis project Ga0181590, IMG submission 132446) | Coastal salt marsh microbial communities from the Groves Creek Marsh, Skidaway Island, Georgia - 071411BT metaG (megahit assembly) | ecosystem: Environmental > Aquatic > Marine > Intertidal zone... | reverse complement strand
TTGTCACCAACTCCATCCCCATCAGTGTCCCAATATTCGTTTGGATCATTAGGGAAAGCATCGATAAATAATTTACCACCATCTTGATTTCCTACTGTTTCGCCCTCTCTAAAATAATACCATTGATCTCCACAATCAAATGAACGTTCTCTAAAGAATTCATCTTTCCAGGTCGCACCATCAAACCAATCAAAATGACCACAAGTATTTGGATATTTCCATCCATCGCTTACACCATCTCCATCGGTATCCCATGTTTGAGGATCCGATCCCCTAGATATTTCATAAGGATCTGAAATGCCATCCCCATCGGAGTCTAAACCGCCATCTTCAGCAGTAAATACTAAAGGATCAGTACCATTTCCAATTTCATCAATATCTAAGAAATTATCATTATCCTTGTTGGAATCGACAACGTTTGGAATGCCATCATTGTCAGTATCTAAATAATCTCTAGAATCAAAAGGAACCTGATCATTACTGTTAGAGTACCCATCTCCGTCAATATCATCATCAGAAAAATCTCCTATACCATCTCCATCGGTATCAAGATACTCATTAGCATCTAATGGGAAGGCATCTATCAAATAGGGATAGGATTGATCCCATTGAATTTGTCCATTATTAATTCTATATTCATTACAGCACCATTCGTCAATTCTTTCAGAATAATATAATTCACCAAGATTCCATTGATTCCAATTATCGTTCAGCTTATAGATGAAACCATTGTCGTGAATGGTTGTAAACGCATTAATACCAAAATTATCATTATTGTCTTCACCTCTAATTACTAATCTTCCTCCAATTACTTCTGTAGAAAATTTTTCAGTATTAGTTCTTTGCTCATAATAAATCTGACCAATTTTATTAAGCTCCGTCGAAAAATAGTTCAATAAATCACTTCCAGTTGTAATTGTATTCACTACTTCATATTCGATCTCAATTCTGTCGTCCCAATTAGAATTGTGACCGTGGAAACGTATTCGATATATTTCTCCTTGTATTAATTTATAATCCGGATTCGAAATTTCTATTACTTGTACCCATTTTCTTTGCTGCCAATCGTAGCTTGGATATCTGTATCCATCTGAAATTCCATCACCATCAGTATCCCATTTTGTAGGATCTGTACCTAGTATTATCTCATAATCATAAGAGAGCCCATCTCCGTCTTGATCTACCGAATAACAACCAGGACAGCTATCACGATCTTTTGGATCAGTTTGATTAAAATTCTCATCAATATCCATAAATCCATCATTGTCATCATCAGAATCGTCATTATCACCTCTTCCGTCACCATCAGTATCTAGAGAATTATTTTTATCATAGGGGGCACCATCATTGCTATTTGAATACCCATCACCGTCTATATCATCATCAGAAAAATCTCCTGTTCCATCACCATCTGTATCCCAGTATTCATCTGGGTCAAGTGGGAACATGTCTCTAAAATATGGGAAGAATTGATTCCATTGTTCACGTCCATTGTAATATCTATATTCATTACAACACCAATCTGGGTTTCTTTGTTGATAATAAAATTCTTGTAAATTCCACTGATCCCAATTGTCATTTAATTTATAAATAACACCATTATCGGTAACAGTAGTAAAAGCTCCCATCCAAAAGTTTCTATCTTTATCATCTCCAGAGATAACAAGTCTTCTTCCATCTATTGTAGCTTCATAGGTTTCGGTATTAGCGCCATTATCATATAAAATGCCATCATATTCATTTAACTTTTCTTTAAAATGATTTAATAGTTCTAAACCAGTAATTGTTCCTGAAACTGTATAATTTATTTCGATTCGGTCTTCCCATCTTTGATTGTGACCTTCTAACCTTAAATTGAATTTTTCACCAGGGTTTACAACAGCTTCTATATCAGCAATTTCAATTATAAGTTTCCAATTGTCTCTATTTTGCCAATCATAATTTGGCCATCGCCAACCATCAGATATACCATCACCATCTGTATCCCAATTATTAGGATCTGTACCAATTGATTCCTCATAAGAATTTGACAATCCATCTCTATCATAATCATATTGATCAGTGTCCCAGCCGTCATGGTTTTGAGGATTAGGATCGTCAAAATCTAAATACATATCATTGTCATCATTTTCATCAATAGAATCAGGCACGCCATCATTGTCGGTATCTGTATTCGACGAGCTTTCATAGTAGGGGAAAATATCATCTTCATTGGATATACCATCACCGTCTATATCTGTATCTAGATAATCATCTTCACCATCTTTATCCGTATCCCAAAATTTAGTTGGATCGTTGGGGAACATGTCATAAAGAGTTTCTTTTTCATTCCAATCAATTCTACCATTTCCAATGCGATATTCGTTACAACACCACTCTGGATTTCTATCTTGATAATACAATTCTCCAAGATTCCATTGTTGCCAATTACCATTTGCTTTATGTATTAAACCATCGGAACCCAAAACGGTATTAAAAGCATTGAAATGGACTCTTCTATCTTTTTTAGAGCCCTTTAAAAGAAGTCTTCTTCCTTCAATGCTTAGCTGTATATCTTCATTTTTTGTAAAATTATCGTATGGAATAGAATACATATCATCCATTGGGGAATTATTCATACCATCCAATAAATTTTTAAGATTTTCTAGAAGCTCCAAACCTGTTATAGTCTGAGTCACTGTATAATTAACACTTGGCTGGTATCCATCAGGCGCATCCTCATTTCTATTACCATCTCCCTCGATATAAATATTATAGTTTTGGTTAAGTTTTACATTTGCAGTAGTACTAGGTATTTCAAGAACTATTACCCAATTATTTCGATTTTGCCAATCATAACTTGGGAATTTACCACCATCAGATATACCATCATCATCAGAGTCCCAGTCTTCAGGATCGGTCCCTATTGATCTTTCGTAGTCATCTGATAACCCATCTCTATCTGTGTCACCAGTTCCACCGGGTTGGCTTCCGGAGTTTAAATGATTAGTTCCAACTGCTTTTTCATCTACATCTAACCATCCATCACCATCATCATCTTGATCTAAATAATTCGGAACCCCATCTTCATCTGTATCAGTGAAATCTGTATTTGCAGCATAATAAGGGTTTTGATCATTGGAATTAGATAATCCATCTCCATCTATATCATCGTCTGATTTATCTCCAATGCCATCGCCATCTGTATCCCAAAATTCATTCGGATCATTTGGAAAAGCATCGATTAAATAGGGATGCTCTTGGTTCCAAGAACCTTTACCGTTAAAATAATTTTGAGTTTCATGCCACCATTCTGTATTTCTTCTCCGATAAAAATGCTCCTTCCAAGAATGGCTATCATGATCATGTCTAAATACATTAAGTTTTCCATTATCAATAACTGTATTGAATGCTTCATAATGAAAATTTCTTTGATTGTCTTGACCTTTAATTACCAATCTTGTACCAGAAACAACTTCAGAAGTTATAGTTTCAATTTGACCGTTATCGTATTTTACCTCTCCAATAGCATTAATTTTATTAGAAAAATAATTTAATAATTCATTTCCTGTTATTATATCTTGAGACTTGTATTCGATCCGGATACGATCTTCCCAGGGTTGATTATGTCCATGGAATTCAATATAATATTCCTGATTTGAGACCGTTGTTGCAGATCCATTAGGTATTTCTATAAAAATTCTGAAATTATCTTCCCAATAAGTCCCCGGATATCTCCAGCCGTCACTTACTCCATCACCATCAGTATCCCAATTATTTGGGTCAGAGCCAGACACATTGATTTCATAATTATTAGAAAGACCGTCTTTGTCCGTGTCTGTAAATCCAATACCAGGAAAATCTTTAGAGTCTAACGGGTCAGTACCATTAAAAATTTCATCTTCGTCTAAGAAAAGATCCCCATCATCGTCTTCATCTATTTCATCGGGTATAAAATCAAAGTGTCTGTGGTCCATTTCATCGATCCAACCATCGTTGCCATAATCTTCACCAAAGATTTTATTATTATTCCAGTCAGTATATCCACCATTCTCCAAGGTGGGTTTATCCGTATTTAGTTTATATCGTGCATCAAGCGGGTAGTCATCGTTAGAATCCAATACACCATCATTATCGTCATCGTCGTCAGCGTTATTACCAATTCCATCTCCGTCAGTATCTTCCCACTCATTCGGATCTTTTGGAAATGCATCTCCTCTCCATGTAGTTTCTGTGAATTCCCAATGGTTGTACCAGTCATTATCATCCTCATTTAATATACCATCTCCATCAATATCGTCGTCCTCATCATTCCATAAACCATCACCATCGGTATCAACACGTTTCCAATAGCCCTCACATTCTCTCCAGTTATTATCCCACCATGAATTTCCATATTCATCGGTCCAATAGACCAATTTATCCGCATTACATGGGGCATCATAATATCCATCTCCATCGGTATCTATGTTATTTGGATTGTATCCCATTTCAATTTCATATTCATCTGCAAGACCATCTTCATCAGTATCTTTTGTAAAACGTCCATCAATGGGGAAGGGATCGTCATTATCACTAATTCCATCTCCATCGGTATCAGGATTATCCGGGTCTGTTTTAAAATATTCTTCTTCAATCCAATCTTCTAATTTATCCAAATCACGATCGTGTCTCAAACTAGGGTCTAAGGGCCATGAATCCCAACCATCCCAAGGACCATCTCCATCTGAATCTACATTAAAAGGATCCAAACCTTTCTCTTCTTCTATTACATCAGGTACATTGTCACCATCTGAATCTAAGGGTTTATCATCCCATCGTAATGGATTAGTTCCCAATCGGATCTCATCCACATCGCTTACCCCATCGTTATCGTCATCGTCATCTATTCCATCGTGAAGGTCGTCCCAATCACTATTTTTAATAGCTTCAGGGTCGTTGGGATACATATCTCTAAGATTGGCACCATCAATGCATTCAGAACTCTGTCTTTCCCACTCATCTTGAGTGATATGACCATCACCATTGCAATCATTATTTAAATCCCAAAACCTCCAAAAATATTCCCAATGATTGCAATCAATATCACAATCTAGACTATTAAGCACGCCCTGAATTGAATTTTGAGTAGCTTGAGAAATACCGTCCAAATGGCCATCGTCATCAGAATCTTCATCATTGGGATCGGACCCATTAATAATTTCTAGCTCATCAGGCAGTCCATCTCCATCACTATCTTTTGAATAATAAAAACTTCGAGGAAATGCATCGTATTTATCTTCAATACCATCATCATCAGTATCTAACTTACAAGCATCGGATCCTCTTTCCCATTCTTCTTCATCTGATTGACCATCCCGATCACAATCCCACCTTCTATTTGGATTGATGTAATTAGGGTCATCATCATAAAAATCAGCATCATCCCCATCTCGAGCACCATCATCATCAACGTCCCAGTCATTGTCATCGGGGTCTAACTCGTCGGGCAAACCATCCCAATCATTATCTGCATGATAAAGGGGATCATTAGGAAGTTGATCTTCTCCGTCCAAGTAACCGTCTCCATCGGTATCTGGATTATTAGGATCAGTTTGCATCCAACTTTCTTCCCAATTATCAGCTGCTCCATCGTTGTCCGCATCTAAATATGCATTTGGATCCCATGGAAATGGATCATCAATATCCGGTACACCATCACCATCTGAATCTGTTTGGATTTTGGATGTAGAAATCGGAATACTGGTCCCAATTTCGAATAAAAGGCTATCTTCTCTAATTGCCATAATATTATCAGCTATGGCAACATCAATCCATTTATAACCCTGACCAATTGGCATTGGATAGTCAACGATAACTCCATCAACTACACCCCATGCATATAAATTACCTTCGCTGTCTATAGCTACTACAGGATTATCCCATCCCACTGGACTTTTAGGACTTCCAGCCCAACCATATCCATTTACATTTAAATTGGTGTATATTTTTTCGAATTTTACATTAGGAGCCTTATATCTTGAAAAATGTGAAGGGTAGTGTTTAAATTCCCATCCGACATTTTCATTACTATTTTTATTCCACTGATTACCTAATTCATCCCATCCCCAAGCAAAAAGTTCACCAGTAAACTTATTGATAGCAAAGGTGGTCCATTCATGATGTGCAAAATCTGTTGCGAAAAGACCAAATATGTCATTGGGATCATCTACAAAAGGATAATGATTAGGCCCCTCTTCCCAGGCATTCTTAAAATTTTGTTCATTGCCATCTGAAAAGTCAATAACCTGATGCCAAATTTGACCTCCGAGCCAAGGTTCATTAGGGTCTAAACCCTTATGAATTTCAAAAGCATCCGACAAGAAATCACTGTCCGTATCTACCGAAGGAAAATCATTCGGGTCAAAGACATCGGTTCCAGATATAAACTCGTCTTCATCAAAAAAGCCATCCTCATCAAAGTCCACATTTTTTTGGTTTCCAAATGGTGGAATTGTTACTCTTGCTTGACCATAAACCACACCTTCACCTTCTCTGGACCTAGCCCCTATTTGATTTGATTCATTTTTCCCCCAACCATATAATTCTCCAGAAGGCTTAAGACCAAAAGTAGTTTTATATTTGGTTTGAATTTTTTTCCATTTTTCAAAATTGTTCTCGTAAACAACTACACCTATTGTGTCACCGGGGATTAAACCTTCTTCTGGAATTTCAAAATCTTGATTTGGTAATACTCCAAAACCACCAGGAGTTGAGATTATTTCCCATTCTGTCTCTATTGTCCAGCCGGCTTCTGCTTTTAATGTCCATCTGTAGCTGTAGGTCGTATTAGGATCTAAGTCAAATACTTCAAATTCATAAGTTTTAAGATTAAAATTTTCATTTTCTGAAATATCAGCTACCTTAACAGATTCTATAAAGATTTCGACTGTACTTGATACATCTGATGATCCCTCATAACCTTCAATCCATAGAGACCCATTAAAATTTTCACCTTTGTTTAGTTCTGCTACTAATTCTGCTCTAGTCGAAAATATTTTAGTTTTTGTATAATCTATATTTATGACAACCTGCTCCTGAGACTGAGCAATATTTGTTAAAATAAGAAAAAATATAAGAATTAAACTCCTCATTCAAGTTGGCTTTTGATTTAAATTTAATTAATAAATATATATAAAAATCACATTATTTAGATATATTTAACTTGAATATTTAAAAGTAAAATTGTGAAAATCCCTTATTTATACATTTTTTTGATTGCATTACTCATTTTTGGATTCTCAAATTCATATTTATTCCATGAAGGTGCGGTTGATAAGAGAGGTGGGCATTATGACTCCGAAAATAAAGAATATCATTACCATCATGGATGTGAACCACATCAACACCCTAAGGGCGAATGTAAGTTCGAATTCAAAAATTGTGAATTAAATAATCCTATTAAGTCAAATCATGATCATGAATTTAGGATTAATTAAAATACACTTTTAATTTACAATGAAAATTTGGGAGCCTGATGATAAGTTTAAGTCAAAAGCTTCATTAAATAAATACATTAATTTTCTTTCAGAATCATTTTCAATCTCATTCGAGAATTACAATGATTTGCACCTTTGGTCAATCAAAAATTTAGATCAATTTTGGGAATCAATTACCCTTTTTTTTGAGGTAACCTATGCTAAACCCTATCAATCCGTATTGATTGCAAAAACGCCCTTTTACAAAACACAATGGTTTCAAGGGGCTGAGTTAAGTTATACAGCGCATCTGTTGCGGTATGCCCAGCGTGATAAAATCGCTCTAATAGCAACAGATGAGACCGAAATCATACGTCATATCACTTGGAATGCACTGCTAAAACGCGCTGCGACTTTCAAAAATCAATTGTCAAAACATGGTATTAAAAAAGGCGATGTAGTCGTTGGTTTTTTACTTAATCACCCTGATACGGTTGCACTTTTTTTGGCCGTCAATGCTTTGGGTGCTGTATGGTCATGTTGTTCGCCAGATTTTGGAATCGATAGCGTTATTGATCGTTTTGAACAATTGCAGCCAAAATTTCTTTTTGCTCATAAAGCATACACCTATGCCGGAAAACGGTATGATCAAATCTCAAAAATTGACGTTCTAAAAAATCGATTGCCCAGTTTGGTAGGCCTTCAAGAGCTTTCAGATCAATATGATGATTGGGATTTTGACACCAAAGAATTTCATGACCTAAACCCCATTTCCGTAGCTTTTGATCATCCCATTTGGGTTCTTTTTTCTTCAGGAACAACGGGCAAGCCCAAGGCCATTACACACCGTACAGGTGGGATGCTGCTGGAACAGTATAAAGCCCTGGCCTTGCATCAAAATGTTCAGGCAGGGCAGCGTTTTTTTTGGAACACCACCACGGGCTGGATGATGTGGAATTATGCCCTTGGGTCGCTATTGTGTGGGGCTACATTATGCCTCTATGATGGTGCAGCAAATTATCCAGATCTGGGCGTTCAGTGGCGGTTTGCAAAACGGGCAAATATCCATCATTTTGGCAATGGCGCACCACTATATAGTGCCAGTGTAAAAAAGCAAATACCCGAGATAAACTGCAAAGATTTGGCATCCCTCATAACCCTTGGATCAACAGGCTCGCCACTTTCTGAAGATGCATTTGTAAGGTTGCAAAACCGGTTGCCCGAAGTTCATATAATTTCATTAAGTGGTGGTACCGACGTATGTTCGGCATTTATCGGTGGCAACCCATTGTTGGCTGTTTTTGCTGGATTTTTACAATGCAAAATGTTGGGTGCGGCCATCGAAGCTTGGGATAGCAATGGAACGTCTGTGGAAAACCAAACTGGCGAACTCGTATTGACACAACCCATGCCCAGCATGCCACTTTACTTCTGGGGAGATACCAATTTTGAACGGTATCATGAATCCTATTTTTTTTCCAATAAAACGGTATGGACCCACGGAGATTGGATCACTGTAGATCCCGATCGGGGAATCAAAGTCGAGGGCCGTTCTGATGCAACGCTCAATCGAAATGGCATCCGAATTGGTACTGCCGAAATTTATGCAGCCTTAGACCGACTCGCTTTTGTAAAAGACACCTTGGTTGTTGAGGCAAAAAATGCTTTTGGGGTTAGTCAAATCCTCCTTTTTGTTGTGTATAATGCCGCATTCGAATCGGGATTTGAAAATGAAATCAAGAAACACCTTCGTACGACCTGCTCCCCGCGGCATGTACCCGATCTTATGTTTACGGTACCCGAAATCCCGTATACCTTGAGTGGTAAAAAAATGGAAATCCCGATTAAAAAATTATTTGAGGGTAGGGCAATGGATCAAGTTGTTCAAGCAGGGGCTATGAAAAATCCCAAGTCTATAGAGCTGTTTTTTGAAATCTCAAAAAATTGGAAAGATTAACTTTTTTTTGTCTTCCAACCATGCCTCAATTGGCCCCAAAAATTTTTTGGCATGGCAGCATCACCCGGATACCCCAAAACAATTTTACCCTCCGCTTCGGGGATATAATTAAATCCAAAGAGATAATCCCAGACACTCAAACTGATGCCAAAATTGACGCCAAAACGATTGTCGGGTAAGTCATGTGCATGGTGATACAGATGCATGACAGGACTGTTAAATAAATATTTTAGTGGCCCCCAACTGATTTTTACATTGGCATGGTTGAGGTGCCCAATGGTTATAGCCAAAAAATGGATGACAAAGGCATGTTCGGGCTCAAAACCACCCAAAAGCATAATGGCGAGTGTTTTGAAGGGCTTATACAGGATGTTTTCCATCCAATGGTATCTAAAATGAGCGGCAAACCCCATTTCTTTTACACTATGATGTACTTGATGAAAACGCCATAAAAACGGAATACGATGCAATAGTACATGGGTTGCCCACTGCGCAAAATCCAATACCACAAAGAAAACCAACAAGCTCCAAAAGGTGGGCAAGGAGCTGATGTGTACAAGGGTTAAGCTATGTGACTCAATTCCCAATTGTGAAAAAAATAAGAGAGATAAACGGTAGAATCCGTTGATGGCAATACTGAATATGAAAAAGTTGAAAAACATATACACCCCATCCAACCAAAAATCCTTGCGTATGATGCTTTGATTTTTTCTCCAAGGGAAAACGATTTCCAAGCCCCAAACCAAAAGCGAAATCAACAACAAGCCCCAAAAATAATTTTGATACCAAGGCACCTCAAAAATAATTGAACGCCAGGTCCATTGGGCGGTACCCCAAAAGGCTTGAAAAAATTCACCAAAATAGCGTCCGACTTCATTCATCGCTTTATATTTTTATGAAGCAAATTTCGTAAAAAAATATTTTCCCCCTGTACTATAAATACCAGAGGGATTAAGTTCACGGTAAGGATTAGAAAAATCACCCAATCTAGAATGAAAAGATGAAATGATGGAGACTTAAAGCCCTCTGGATTTTATAAAAAAAGTTATAGTTGGAGTGTGGGTTGCTTTTCAAGTAACAAGCAAATTAAAGATACGTCAAAAAAATCACACGGATACATA
>Ga0181590_10005453_pt1 | contig 10516 bp, 7 predicted proteins | sample 071ome_34_FD_132446 | JGI IMG/M metagenome (GOLD analysis project Ga0181590, IMG submission 132446) | Coastal salt marsh microbial communities from the Groves Creek Marsh, Skidaway Island, Georgia - 071411BT metaG (megahit assembly) | ecosystem: Environmental > Aquatic > Marine > Intertidal zone... | reverse complement strand
TGAAAGAAGTTTAGAACCAAATCAAATTATAATTTAATATTTATTTATGGCTGAAGTAAAATATACATTTTCAGAATTACTAATAACCGGAAAACAAAATCCAATAAAATTAATAGTACTTGAAGGAATTTTAGATGAATCAAACGCTGATGATTTTGCACCAAAAGTTTATGAAGTAATCGAACAAATGCCAGATCAAACATCTGTTATTTTAGATTTAGAAAAATTAAGCTATATGAATTCAAAATCAATCGGTTACATAGCAGACTATTACAACAAAGTAACAGCTAAAGGAGGTAAAATTGTAATAGCAAAACCAGCTAGAAATGTAAAAGAAACTTTAAGTGTGGTGGGATTGGATCAAATGATTCCCTTCACGCAAACTTTAGAAGAAGCTAAATTACAAGTATAATGGATTTTAAAACTCTAATCTGTGTTGTTTTAGCTTGTTTACCTGCGATAATTTGGAGTTATGTTTTCTTGAATCGTAGAGATAAAAACTTTAAAACCTACCTATGGATATTTCTAGGAGGAACCCTAACAGTGTTTCCAATCCTTGGATATCAACTTTTATATTCAAAAACTATCGGACAAACCAGCTATGATTTTGTTGGACCATTAAGAAATACTCTTAGTCAGAATATGTGGTACGTAGTATTATATTCATTTGTAGGAATAACAGAAGAGTTTATTAAATTCATGATTGTAAAAATTACTGACAAAAGAAATCCGGAAATAATTACAACCTTAGCAGATTCCTTAAAACTTGGTATTTTGGCAGCTTTAGGATTTGCATTTTCAGAAAATATAATTTATTTCGTAAGAATCTGGACAAGACACGGATTCGACGGGTTAGTTGGACCTTTTATATTTAGGTCGATTTTTACAGTTTGTGCTCACTTAATTTTCTCAGGAATCTTTGCTTATTACTATGGGATATCAAAGTTTGCAAGAGATTTTATTGACTTTGAAAAATGGAAAGGTGAAAAAGTAACAATTGTTGATTATTATAAATTTCGAAGAAAGTATGTCTACACCGGTCTATTTTTATCAATGATATTACATGCAATTTTTAATACTATGCTTTCAATAAAGATGCCAAACAACATCAATATATTATTTGTAATACTTCAAGTTGCAGCAATGTTTATGTTCTTACAGTATTTACTAAATCAAAAAACAGGAAATCTAACATTCATTCTTGGAGAAAAATATCATTCAACAATGTCAGCAGAAAACGAAGAAGTAGTACTTGAATTAATAGGACAATGGTATAACGAAAAAAAATACAAAGAAGTAGTTGGAGTTTGCGAAAGACTTCTTAAAAGAGATCCAGATAACAACGTTGTTAAAATCTTTATGAACAAATGCAAAGATGAACTGGAAAAACAAGAAGAATCTTAAATAAAATTTAAGAAGAGATACAAAATATAAAAGACAACAAATAAAAATCCTGTGTACTTAGAAAGGATTTTTTTTCTACTAAAAAAAAGCGATACAAACAAAACAAGTTGAGCAAAAATCATAGCATACAAGTGCAAATCAAACTTTGATATATATGTAATAGGACTAAAAACAGATGCAATACCAAGTATAAACAAAAGATTAAAAAGATTTGATCCAACAATATTTCCAATCATCAATTCATTATTTTTCTTTTTAAAAGCAGAAAAACTAGTCACAATCTCAGGCAAAGAAGTACCTAAACTAATAAACAAAGCTCCAATCAAGGTTTGACTCAAACCAAAAGATTCTGAAATCTTTAAACCGGAATCAACAACTTGAAAAGATCCAAACATTAAAAATATCAATCCAAAAAACAAATATGAAAAAGTTTTAGATTTACTTAAAGAAATAAACGCAGGCTTATCTTCAAAAAAACCTTCTTTATAATTAAAAATAGTCCACATAAAAAAACCAAACAAAGACAACAAAATCAAACCATCATAAACCCCCAATTGATTTATAGATATAGTATTAAACAAACTATCATTTAGACCAAAAAAAAGTAAAACACATACAAGCAATGAAAATGGAATTTCAAGTTTAACAAGTCTTTTGTGAACATTAACAATTCCTAGTATAGAGGCCAAACCTAAAACCAAAAAAACATTTAAAACTGATGAACCAAAAATATTTCCAAGTAAAATTTCAGACGACCCTTTAATAATGGAACTTAAAGTAACAAAAAGCTCTGGGGCAGAGGTTCCAAAGGCCATAATAGTTAAACCAACTATAACTTGATTTAAATTAAAATGACTAGCAAGTGAAGCCGCACCATCTGTTAAAAGATCGGCGCCTTTAATTAAAAAATACAAACCAACGGCAAAATAAATGAAAATCATAGTGAAATGTTAACACTATAAGATTAACATATTTAACTAAGATCATGAATTAATTCTGCGAATTTTTTCTTGAATGATATTAAGACTTTCAGGACAATCAGCAAATAAATCTAACAGTAAATAAACAAATTCAGCTATTGTGTAAGGGTTAGTTGATTGCCTATTAAACCTTGTAAATATAGCCTGAGGGCCAATTCCAATACCTTCATATAAAGAACGTACATTCTCGCAAGATAATTTATCTTCGGAAACTACTGAATCTTCATTGGTAAAATGATTTTTAATTCGAAGTACTAACTCATCATCGCTTATAATTTCTTTAGATAGTCTAGATTCAAGAATTTGAATATTATTTAAGCTTTGAGGACAATCAAAATATAAATGCTTTAAAACAGGAAGAAAATCTAAGGGTTTATTTGGAGTAGTGACTTCAAAAGTATAATCTAAAGAAGATACAAATTTACCCATAGTAATACCAACAGATTTCTTAAAGCTTCGAATAACTGGACTTAAAGATACAGATAAATCAAATAATCCATTATGAGATAATTTACTTTTAAGGATTGTTATATATTTTTGAATATCAATTTCAGATGAATATACATTTTGCTTATCTAACAATAAAGCCAGATTAGATGGTGAATCTCTAAAAACATATTTTAAAAATTCATATAAATCAGAAAGAGTACTAGTATAAGGTGTACCTGATGGCATTATTTGTTTAATGGCAACATTCAATGACACACCAACAAGTGTCATTGAATCTTTTACAAATTTATGATTGATTTTAGAAAAATCAATTGAATCATTAGAATCAGTAAAATAATTTTTAAAAATATTTAATATTTCTTCATTATTAAAAGATACAGGATTAATTTCACAAAGCTTATCATCTAATCTTTGTTGACTAACATCATCAGTAAAAACCTGCTTTAAAATTTCAACGAATGCAGTATTATTTCTACCTTTAATTTTAAAAGCAGATGCGATACGAACAAAAGACGCACCAAAATATTCAGAAAATTTTCCAATGTTTTTTTTTGAAAATAATGAAATATCAACTAAACCATGTTCATCAGAAAATTTCTTATAAAGAATAGATTTTAATTCATCCAAACTAGGTAATTCAACAGGAGGTTTATCTATTTCATCGATTCGACTTAGACTTACGGGGCAATTATAATAAATTGATCTTAAAATTTGAAATAGAGAACAATTTTTATCCCATCTAACGTGACCTTCAACCCTATCAACATTAAATAATTTAGCAAGCTCAGAAAACCTAATAACAGAAGACTGAAAAGCATTTTTATTTCTAATAGAAATCCTAGAAATATCAAAATATCCATCATCATCAGAAAAGAAATCTTTAACCTGACTAACATACTCAGAGTGAAGCAAATGAGCATATTCTAAGGAATTGCTAGAGATCAAATCTATGGCAACTGAATTATCAACAAAAGCATTAGATTCTAAAAATTCTCTAAAAAAGTTTTCACGAGAAGAATCATTAGTATAAGCATCAGTTGACATAGGGATCCTTAAAAAACCAACAGAGTCTAGTTCACCCTTAGTATGATTACTTGAAATTTCATGAATAATAGACTCCAAAGGAACATGGTCATCATATTTTTTGAAACGAATAGCTTCGCCATATTGATCACAAACTATAATTGCAAACTTATGTTCAGTAAGGACAAATACTGAATATTCTAATGATCTATTAAAGGAAGGATTAAGCTCAAGATAAATTTTTAAATTATCGTTAAGCTGAGATACCCCAAACGAATCTAAAACACTTAACAAAGATTTAATCTTTGTAACAGATTCTGGACTCTCAACCATTTCAGATTCTAAAGAAACAGGTGAGCGATCAACATTAGACGAACTAGAACTTCGACAACCTCCAGGATGAGCAACAAAATGCAAGTAACCATCAGAAGTAGGATTTTCAAGAAGAATTTCTCTTAAATAAGGAGTAAAATCAACAACATCTCCAAGTTTCAGTGTAAAAGACATATTTTTAAAATTAAGAAGTATGAATATTAACACTGTTTGTTAAAATGTCAAGTTAAGATTGTGGGAATTTGATTTAATCAAAAATTAAGCTAAAATTCTGATAAATAAAAATTAAAAAATGAAAATAGCAATTGTTACAGATTGGCTTAACTCAAAAGGCGGAGCTGAAAAAGTAACACAACATATTGCAGAAATTTATCCTGAAGCAGATATTTATACATCTATATATAAAGAGGAAAATTTTCCAGCTTTTAAAAACCGAAAAGTATACACAAGCTTTATAAACAAATTACCTTTTGCTCACAAATTGCATTTTTTGTATTTATTTTTAATGCCTTTTGCATTCGAAAATATGAATTTTGATAATTATGATTTAGTTATTAACTCAAATTGGGCCTGCTCAAAAGGCATTATTACGAACGTGGATACAAAACATATTATATATATGCATAATCCAACTCGATACATATGGGATGATTGTCACAAGTACTTGGATCAATACAACGTTCCAAAATTTATAAAATTTTTAGCCAAACCATTTTTAAGTAAGTTAAGAAATTGGGACTTTGTTGCAAGTCAAAGAAACGATGGAATCATTTGCAACTCAAGTGTGGTTCAAAAAAGAATTAAAAAATATTATCACTTGAATTCAAAAGTCATAAATCCTGCCTTTGAAGATAGAAATATAAAAATTAAAGAAAAAAAAGAAAACTATTATTTAGCCGGTGGAAGATTAATTCCCTATAAACAATTTGAAATAATTGTAAGAGCTTTTAATCAAAATAAAAAAAATCTTAAAATTTATGGGAAAGGAAGATTATTAGAAAACCTTAAAAAATTAAATACAAATCCAAACACAGAATTTTTAGGATATGTAGATGATCAAACTCACCAAAATTTACTTGAAAACGCTAAAGCTTTTTTATTTCCACAAAAAGATGATTTTGGAATTGTAGCAGCCGAAAGTATTCAACACGGATGCCCTGTAATTGCTTATAAAAAAGGGGGAGTAGTAGATATTATAAAAGACAAACAAAATGGAATCTTTTTTAATGAACAAAATGAGAACAGCTTGATTAAAGCAATTGAAAAATTTGAAAAAATGCATTTTTCTAGCAAAGAAATTGCTAAAAGTAGCCAACAATTTACAAAACAAGAATTTCAATCTAAAATAAAGGCGTATATTGATAAACTAATAAATGAAGCCTAAACTAATAATTCTAGATTGTCGAAGCATTCAAGACCCAGCTATAAATGGAGTTATTAAAGTTGGTAGAAATTTTTTAAAAGATTTTCGAAAACATGCTAATTCTCAAAAAAGATTATTAATTTGGACAAACTCACTTAAAAAAATAGATTTAGATTTTATCAAAGAAAAAAAATACATAGTTCATATTCATACAAGGATACCGAATATATTATTGCATTTAATTTTTAAATTTTTACCTTTTATTAAGATTGATGGATTATTATACAAACTGGCAAACTTCAAATCAAAAGATTACAGCAAGAATACGCAAAAGTTCTACTTTGGATTTGACCTTAGAAGCATAAATTTAAGCTCTAAAGTAAAAAAACAGAGTCAATACATTCACGATGTGGCTTTTGAAGTCCTAAAGGAGAATTTAAGCTTAAAAGCAAAAATATTTTATTTCTTAATGGATCCGAAAAAGACAATTCAAAAGATGGATCAAATTATAACAAATTCCGAATTTTCAAAAAAAGAAATCTATAAAGTTTTTGGACATAATAATATAAAAGTAATAGAACCTGGTTTACAAAGAAGTTTGGCGAAATATAAACAAGCAAAAATCCAAAAAGAGAACTATATATTATGTATTTCATCTAAAGATCCAAGAAAAAACTTAAAACAATTAATTAAAATTTCTAAAAACCATCCAAAAGAGAAATTTATTTTAGTATGTAATGATTTTGATTACTATCAGAAAGAAAACTTAAATTTAAATTTTAAAATATTAGAAAATCAAACAGAAGAAAAAATTCAAGAGTTAATAAAAAAAGCTAAAGCTTGTATTTATTTATCTAAGTATGAAGGCTTTGGGATGCCAATTTATGAAAGCATTCAAAACAACACACCAATTATAGTCAATAAAGTAAAACACTATATAAAAACTTTTAAAAAAGAAAATTTAAGCTTTATAGAAAATAATCAACTACCCCAAAATTTGAATAAAATAACTAAAAACAACCTTTATGTGGCTAAGCATCAGGCAAGAAAACTTATTAAATCGATTGTTAAAATTTGATTTTTTTGAAAAATCTGCTATAATAAGGAGATTTAATCAAATTTCAATGAAAAATTTTCCTAAAAAAGTTTTAAGTTTGTTTGTTATAGTTGGACTTCTATTATTTTTTGGAGTTTATTCTGTAATGCAATATCAAACAAATTATTTAACAGGTTACACCGGTATTAATTTTGATGGTGTAGAAACTCAAAATACAAACGATACATCAACTGCCTCAGACGATAATAACAATGATAACGAACAAGAAGATGAAGAACTAGAATTAAGCAGTGAAGACAAAGAATTTTTTGAAGATAACAAAATTCAATGTTTAGATACGACTCCTTCAAGTTTTACGGTTTGTAAATTCTTTATGCCAGTAGGTAAAAGATTAACTAACAACACAATGCAAATTAAGATAGGAGCAAACAAAAATCCAAATCCATCAAGCTATTGTCAACAAGATGCATATCAAACCGTAATGTGTGGATATGTTCAAACTCCACCAAAGAAGGGAAGATTTGCAATCGAACTAAAAATTGGAGATGAATACATTGACACTAATTCAACAATGGATATATTACTTCCAGGAGATTTTGCAAACAAGTACAGAACTGCTCAAGGTCCACAATTTACTATTCAATACGGTGGAGGATATATGGATAACTTAAACGATGTAACAAATTCAAGATGTGAAGAGTATTTTGAAGATATTAGATCAAATAATCCAATGTGCTTTAAATTAACAGTACTAAGAGAGTTAAATATCTTTAACGGTCAAAAAAACAAAAATGAAAACAGAAAACCATTAGCCAATCTAAACGGATCATTAACTAGAAGTCAATTTTTTACACTTGCCTATAGATTCTTAAAACAAACTGAATTTATTTCAGAAACAGGAAACCCAAGAAGCTTAGCGAAATTTGATGATGTTGAAGTAAAAGATACAGCAAACTCAAGCAACCATTGGTGGATGAAACCAACAAGTTATTTACTAGAAAGAGGAATCATTAACGGTTATGCCGATAATACAATTAAACCAAATGCAAAAGTTTCAGAAAGTGAAATTGCTAAAGTCTTAGCTGAAATCAAAGGATACACTTATGAAGGTATTGAAGGACAACCTTGGTACACTGAAGTTGTAGACTTGTATAGACTTAGAGGCTATAGAATCAATCCAACTAAAGCAGCTAACCGACAAATGGCTGCAGACCTACTTCACTTTAGTTTAGGTCTATAAATAAAATTAAAAACAGGAAAATTTTAAACTCCCAAAACCGGGAGTTTTTTTTTAATACACACAGCGAACACTTTTTTTATACAATGAGAAATCCAAACTTGCCATTTTGTAAACAAAAAAATGTAACAAGCCCTTTTTGAATCACAATTAAAAAGTTAAAATTTGTAAAGTAGCAGAAAATTTGCTATAATAAAGAGATTATTTAATCAAAAATGGTATGCACCAAAAAAATAAAAAATTCCTAACAGGACTGATTGCAGTGCTGTTGGCCACGGGCCTGTATATGGGCTTTAGCAGCGACTCCACGCTGTTCACTGGTTACCTGGCCGTAGAGGACAGAACCTTAGAAAGTGGAGAAATAAAATCAATCCGAACCTACCTGGATTCAATCACAAACGCCGACACCTACGGTGATATTGAGAACGAAATCGCGAATATTTATTCACTAGATAGAAATAACATAGATGAAAATAAACCTGTTTTATTCCCAGTAAAGTATGAAAATGACAGGACATTAAATGAAAACTCAGAAAAAGTTACAAGTTTTATTGAAGAAAACAGAAATAACATAGCAAGAGGTAATAATATATTCTCACAAGCAAAAATAAATAACATAACTGATATTAATGTTTTTGTCGGAGCTGCAGCGGTACAACTTATGCCAATCTCATCTGGAGCATTCAAAGAATATTTTGAAGATTACGGAAACCATAATTTTAAATGTGATGAAGCTAACGCACTGGAGATTTCATTAAAAGACACCGAAGAATCATTGAGAAACCTAATCAATAATAGATATGATGAACTTGATAAAACAATAGTAAATGCATTTTTACAGGAAATTAAAACCTTAACTGCATCACAAGAAAATCCAAATTACCCATTCTTAACAAATAATTTTGATTTAGATTCAGAAAAAGATGAAAATCAAATTTCATATTATACCTATGAAGATATTCAAAAATTATACTATATAGCAGGACAAATATCTTCTATAATTCAAAATTATATAGGTTTTAATGAAGGATGTCCAGCGTTCGAAACAAGAATATTCCAAGATTTCTCAACACTGGATCAAAACGCAGAATATATTGAGAATTACACAGAAAATCCAATTAATTTTGGTGAATCAATTGCCATACCTGAATACACATTCATCAAATTCCAAGATGAAACTATTCCGGGGGTTGATATTACAGATTTGAACAGAGATACAGATATAACTGATAATTTAGCAATTCCAGCTGAAAGATCTCTTAAAGTCGTAAATCTAAATACGGACTATAATAGTGATACCAATGTAGAATTGTATTTCACAACTGATCAAAATAAAATTTCATATTCTACTTTCATTCTTCAATTAGATAACGAAAACGATGTAGAATTAGATGATACACTAAAAACAAGCCTTCAAGAAAAACATCAACTTGAAACAAACGACATTCAAGCAATTGATACTGGAGTAATGTTAGTAAAACAAATTAATCAACAAGAAACACCAGGACTTCAAACTCAAACTATTTCATGGGATAAAACATGTTTAGGACAAGCTGGAAGTCAAAGATGTGATACAAGTAAAAAATTAAATATAATTGTTCAAATAAAATCAGAAGTAGAAGAATTAGACTCAAACTTTGCAAGAGATGATAGAAATCAAGAAATTGAAGAAGCAAGATACAGCTATCTTCACCTTTCAATAGAACATGGAAGAGTAAACACTGATGAACTAGCAAGATTGCTAGAATTTAATAGTTTAGTATTTACTCCAGCTGAAGGTAGAACAGGTGAAGCTATGGAAATTATCTATCAAGGACTACCAGATCCAACTCCATTACCAGAAGATAGAACAACTATTCAATTTGAACTAAGAGAAGATCAAGCAAGTGAAGCGGCAAGTACTATAACATGTCAAAATTCAGCAAGGCCAACAAGATTAGACTGTGCAGGAACAGCTCCATTAACAGCTGGAGAATATCAAGTTTACCTAAAAATTGGTGATAGCTCAGCCGTAAGAATAGGACAAAGATTTGAAACCTACACAGTAACAGGAGAAGACCGAACAGGAGACACAGGTGGCGACACTGGAGCTGGAAACGGTGATGGTGGAACTCAAGCAGGTGAAACCGAAGGAAATCCAGTAACTGCAAGTCCAATCCAAGAAGGTGAAGTTAGAAGTGGAAGCAATATGACACTAGAAGTTCCATTAACAGGAGCTCAAAGTACACAACTTGGAATCGAAGAAAACTCAACCGTTCAAGTAAGACTAGTTGACTCTAACGGAAGCACTCAAGCTACCTTAACATGTTCTCAAACAGATTCTGGATTAAATTGTACAGGACAAGCACCAGAACAAGGAGAATACTCTGTAGTGGTTGTAGTTAATAATGATGGAACTGTTACAACTCATAGACTACAAGAAACTGTAAATGGTCAAACAACTACTCAAAGAGTAGAAATCCAAGCTCCCGAATTAGAAATTACTGCACAAAATTCACAGGAAGTTGAATTACATGATGCCCAAATTACATTAAGAGGTTCACAACTAGATAACTTAGATGAAGCTAACTTAAGTTTAGTTCCAACTAACAACACTCTTACAAGTTCAGATAATAATGCCCAAACTCTAAATCCAACAAATATCACAACCAACAACCAAGGAACAGAAG
>Ga0181590_10005436_pt1 | contig 10530 bp, 10 predicted proteins | sample 071ome_34_FD_132446 | JGI IMG/M metagenome (GOLD analysis project Ga0181590, IMG submission 132446) | Coastal salt marsh microbial communities from the Groves Creek Marsh, Skidaway Island, Georgia - 071411BT metaG (megahit assembly) | ecosystem: Environmental > Aquatic > Marine > Intertidal... | reverse complement strand
TTGTAATACAGGATTATCATTACTTGAATCAACAATTAAGTCAACAAGTTGACCAGTTTCTTGTTGAATCCTTTCTACATTTCGATCTGATTGCCTATAAAACAGGGATGTATTGATTGTTATTTTTTTAAATCTTTTTAAATAGTCAATTTCATAAGCCGATGAAAATGTAGGATCTAAAAATGGATTTCCTCGTCTGTAAGATGTTATAGAGTTTCTTCTTGGAAAAGGGTTAATATCCCATCCTCTTGGTCTTCTAATTCTTTTGCTATAACCTAATGTTAGTGATTCAAGCTCAGAAATTTCATAAGCTAAATTTAGAGTTGGAAATAAATCTGAATACTTTTTTATTTCAAACTCTCCAGTAGTTTTTTGATTAATTTCTTGTTTAGAATCTTCGAATCTTAATCCTAGTAAAGCAGAATATTTATTGAACTTTTTACCAAACTGTCCGTAAAGAGAATTAATATTCTCAGTATAGTTAAATACATTTGATAATCCTATATCTGATATGTATGAAGTACCTTGCAAGAATGAAACATCAAAGTCAGTTTCTCTCTCTAAGAAGCTTCCTCTATATCCAAATTCTATTTCTGTATTTTCATCAATAGGGTATACATAATCAACCTGGGCAAGAAGTCTATTCTGAAAATCTATATTAGATGTTTTTTCAAATTCAGATTCAGATATAAAAGGAAGTGTTGAAAAATCTTCAATATTATCAACAGAATTCTCATCAGATTCTTCATATGATATTCTAGCGCTAAGAGTATGCCCTTCCTTATCAAAATCTTTATAAAAATCTAATGCATACTCAAATGATTCTTCGAGCTCCTCTTCATTTGCAACCCTTTCATTAGTAGCTGAGATAATTCCATTGCTTATATCATTCACAATATTTCTTGAGTAGCTAAGTTCATCTCCTTTTCTGTAAAATCCACTTAATGTTAATGAAGTCTTGTCATCAACATAGTATTCTAAACCTAAATTTAGAAAAATGTTTTTTTCATTTCTATTACTTTTGGTTGAGTTCTTTATTTCTAAACTGTTTGTAAAGTATTCTGTTTCAGAAAAAAAGTTTCCTTTGTTATCAGAATCCCTATGAGTAGTAGTATTGAATATGTTTATTTTATTATTTCTAAGGTTGAATGTTCCAGAACCACTAGTATTCTTAGGAGATCCAATACTTCCATTAACATTACCGTTGAATCCAAGTAAATCTTGCTTTTTTAAAATTATATTTAAAATACCTGCAGTACCTTCAGCAGAATATCTAGCAGATGGAGATGTGACAACTTCTACTTTTTCAATAGATTCTGAAGGAATTGATCTAAGTCCTTGTGGACCTGATAGTCCAACTAGACCTGATGGTTTCCCGTTGATTAGAATTTTAAGATTATTATTTCCTCTCAATGAGATATTACCATCAAAATCAACATCAATTGATGGTATATTGGCTAACACATCAGATACATTTCCTCCCTTAACAGTAATATCTTGCCCAACATTGTATATTTTTTTATCTAACCTTACTTCAACTTGAGTTCTCTCAGCTCTAACCTCAACTTCCTCAAGAACCGACACATCTAAACTTAGAGAAATAGTACCTAAGTCAATATTTTCTCTAACTAAAAGATTGTTATTAGTATATGATTCAAATGATATATAGTCAATACTAACATCATACATACCAGGTGATACCTCAATAGAAAATTTACCATCCTCTCCAGTTATACCCCCAAAAATATTATCAGGATTTCTTTTATTTTTTAATGTAATTGTTGCATATTCAAGAAATTCATCAGTTTCAGAATCAACTACTAAACCTGAAACATTAAAACGCATGTTTTGAAATTGCTGATAGTTACCCCCTCCAGTTTGCTGAGAAAATAATGATGAGGAAAATAAAATTAAAAATAGTTTAAATAGTTTTTTCATGTAGAATTTTTTTGGCACTGTAAACTTATTTTAAAAAGTATGTTTTTAAAGCCAACGTTTTGTTAAAAAAAAGTTTAATCATTTTTCTTTGACTTCTTTCTTTTTTTCTTGATCAATGCCCTTTGAGTTTCAGTTAGAGAATTGTAGAACTTTTTTCTAATTGTATCAATTCTTTTATGATACTTTTCAATAAGTTCTTTTTGATCAGAAGAAAACGATGGAATAATTTTATTTATTTTTTGATTGTATGATAAAGTGCTATCATCAATCACTTTTTTTTGATCTATTGAAAAAGTTTTTCTTATAGCTTCTCTTTGTTTGATAAGATACTTTCTCTCTTTCTCAATTAATTCTTTCTGATAACTTGATAAGGTCTCAATTAACTCTTGGGAGTATTTATGAGAATGCATTCTTTTTTCTTGACTATATGTTAAGTTATTAGTCAAAATAGTTACTAAAAATATTAATAAGATATTATTTAAACTTTTCATATTCACTTTGAAACAAAATTTTGTAAATAGTTTAATGACCAAAATAAATTTCGTTTAAAACTAATGACTCTGAGTAAAACTCAATTATATATTCATCAGTAATTTCCTCACCTGAAATCAAAGTAGATATTATTGGTGAATTAGAATCTATTTCTATTAAATTTTCATTTATAAATGGAAAATCATAAAGAATCACTGCTCCTATAAATAGAGCAGCCATTGCTAGAAAATAATAGCTGTAATTATTTTTTTTAGATGGTTTTTTCTTTTTAATATTAATTTTATCTAAAATCTCTTCTCTAGATTTTATAAAATAATCTTTTGGAATTTTTAGACCTAATTTTTTATAATGTTGATTCATTTATTTCTTTTTTAATTTTTTTTTCTACTTTATAGTAAACTGATTTAACAGTATTTATATTTATGCCTGTTATTTTTGAAATGTCTTCAAATCTAAGTTCATCAAAATATTTCATGTTAAATATATTTCTCTCTTTAAAAGAAAGTTCTGATAATATTTGATGAAATTTTAATGACAGATTTTCTGCATCAAAAAAAGTGTCTGCAAATAATTTTCTTGAATAATTAACATCTTTTGAATCTAGCTCAACCTTTTTAAATTTTGATTCTTTATTCAAAAAACGAATTGACTCGTTAAAAGCAATTCTGTATATCCAAGTACTTAATTTACTTTCTTCTTTAAAATTATCAATTCCCTTAAAAATTCTAATATAAGTATCTTGTAATACGTCATTAGCTGAATCATGTGATAAAACCATTTTTCTAATCATCCAATAAGTTTTTTCTTGATATAAATCTATAAGAAGTTTGAATCCTTTATTTTTTGAAGTAGGATTCTTTAATAATTTAAGTAAATCACCTTCTTTCAATCTATATTTTTCTTTTTAGACCTAGAAAAAAATAATAAGTTTAGGAAGTAATTCGATATATTATTTAAAAGATTTAACAATTGCTTCAAAAGCATTGGGATTATTCATGGCTAAATCAGCTAAAACTTTTCTATTTAAAGAAATATTATTAGTCTTGAGTTTAAACATAAATTCACTGTAAGTTAGTCCGTGTTGATGAGCAGCTGCATTAATTCTCATAATCCATAAAGATTTAAAATTTCTTTTTTTTGTCTTTCTATCTCTATATGCATATAATAATGCTTTTTCAACAGCATTTTTTGCAACTGTCCAAACATTTTTTCTCCTACCAAAATATCCTTTGGCTTGTTTTAGAATTTTTTTTCTTTTAGCTCTTGAAGCTACTGAATTTACTGATCTAGGCATTGCTAATTATTTTAGTCTTAACTGTCTTTTAATATTATTTTCATCACTTTCATGAACAAGGCCAAAATGAGTAAGCCTTAGTTTTCTTTTTTTTGACTTTTTTGTCAAAATATGGTTTTTAAAAGCATGTTTCCTCTTAATTTTTCCTGATCCAGTTATTTTAAATCTTTTCTTAGCACTGGATTTTGTTTTCATTTTTGGCATAGTTCCTCTTTTTTAATTCTTTTTTGGTGTTAAATACATAATCATCCTCTTTCCTTCTAATTGTGGCATCTGCTCAACTTTTCCAATTTCTTCAAGCTCTTGAGCTAGTCTTAATAACAAAATCTGACCTTGTTCCTTAAAAATAATTGATCGTCCTTTAAAAAAAACAAATGCTTTTAACTTTGCACCTTCATTTAAAAATTTCTCTGCATGTTTCTTTTTAAACTGATAATCATGTTCATCTGTTTGTGGTCCAAATCTTATTTCTTTTACAACAATTTTAGTTGCCTTTGATTTAAGTGCTTTATCCCTTTTTTTCTGTTCATATAAGAATTTCTTGTATTCAAGAATTTTACATACAGGTGGAGAAGCTTTTGGAGAAATCTCTACTAAATCTAGTTCTAAATCTCTAGCAATTCTTAATGCCTCACTTGTAGAATATACTCCAACATCTACGTTATCACCAACTAATCTAACTTCATGTGCTATGATCTTTGTGTTGATTTTATGAGGATCTTCTTTGATTACTCTTTGGAATCTCCTATTTGGCTTTCTTCTTCTTATAGCTATAACAAATATATTTAGTTAATATTAAATTTTGGGATACATTCTGAAATCTCTTTATTAATTATATCTACAAATTTTTCAATTCCCATTTCACCTAGATCTTCTGCATGATGTCTTCTTAAAGAGATTGTCTGATTTTTTACTTCATTTTCCCCAATGATAATCATAAAAGGAACCTTATTTATCTCAGATTCTCTAATTTTCTTTCCAACAGTCTCGTTTCTATCATCTAAGTGCGCGCGAATTTCGTGATTTTCTAAGATATTTAAAACTTTTTCACCATAATTTTTAAAGTTTTCACTAACAATTAAAATCATAACCTGTGTTGATGCAAGCCATAGAGGGAACAATCCGCCTGTATGTTCCAAAAGAATTGCAACAAATCTTTCCATACTGCCAAATGGTGCTCTATGAAGCATAACGGGTCTTAGGTCTTCATTATTTTTCCCTTTAAATGTGAGATCGAATCTTTCAGGCAGGTTGTAGTCTACCTGTATAGTACCTAATTGCCAACTTCTTCCTAGTGCATCTTTAACCATAAAATCAAGCTTAGGTCCATAAAAAGCTGCTTCTCCATATTCAACTTTATAATTTAAATCCTTTTCTTTTGCTGAATTTAAAATAGCTTGTTCAGCAATTTCCCAGTTTTCATCTGATCCGATATATTTTTCTGGTTTATTGGGATCTCTTAATGAAACTTGAGCATAAAAATCAGAGAATCCTAGAGATCTAAATACATATAAAACCAAATCAATGGTATTTTTAAATTCTGAATCAACCTGTTCAGTTGTACAAAAAATATGGGCATCATCAACAGTAAATCCTCTTACTCTGCTCAATCCATGCAATTCACCGCTTTGTTCATACCTGTATACTGTTCCAAATTCTGCCATCCGATATGGTAAGTCTCTGTAACTAAGTGGTTTAGAATTAAATATTTCACAATGATGTGGGCAATTCATTGGTCTAAGCATAAATATTTCACTATCATTTGGAGTAAGTATAGGCTGAAAACTGTCTTCACCATACTTTTCATAATGTCCTGAAGTAACATATAATTCCTTCGATCCTATATGAGGTGACATTACTTTTTTGTAACCAGCTCTTCTTTGAGCGTCTTCTAGGAATCTTTGAAGTCTATCTCTTAATTCTGTGCCTTTAGGAAGCCAAAGAGGTAAACCCTGACCAACCTTTTTTGAGAAAGTGAAGAGTTCTAATTCTTTACCTAATTTTCTATGATCTCTTTCTTTAGCTTTTTCAACAAGTTCAAGATACTCAGTTAGAAGCTTTTGTTTTGGGAAAGATATTCCGTATACTCTTGTTAACTGATTATTTTTTTCATCTCCTCTCCAGTATGCTCCTGCTACATTTAGAAGTTTAACTGCTTTAACTATACCAGTTGAAGGAATATGTCCCCCCTTACATAAATCTGAGAAATTAGAATGATCACAAAATGTAATTGATCCATCGTCAAGACCATTAATTAATTCAATTTTATATTCATTATTCTCTAACTTATAGAAATCTAATGCTTCTTTTTTTGATACAGACTTCATAATAAAACTATGATCTTCTCTTGCTATCTCAATAAATTTTAACTCAATTCTATTGAAATCTTTTTCAGAAAAAACATCATCGCCGAAATCAACATCATAATAGAATCCATTTTCAATCGAAGGGCCTATAGTAAGTTTAGATTTAGGATAAAAAGATTTGATTGTTTGAGCCAGAATATGTGCAGAGGAATGCCAAAAGGCTTGCTTACCCTCATTATCATCCCATGTAAAAAGTTTAATTGAACCATCTTTGTTAATTTGTGATTCTGTTTCAACTATTTTACCATTATATGATGCTGATATAACTTTTCTAGCTAATCCTTCACTTATACTTTTAGCTATATCAATAACTTTAATTCCTTTTTCAAACTTTTTAACTGATTTATCTGGGAAACTAATATTAATCATATTATAGTATCAACTTTCAAAAATAATTTAATTTAATTTATTCTTTGGTCCTAAAGTTCCATTTAATATATTATTTATTCCTCTGTACCCAAAATAAATAGCTAGAATAAGAATAATTACACCAATTATTAAGACAATAATAAAAAGTGGGTGATCTTGATTGTTAAATGATTGAGAAACTAACACAGGTCCAATGAAGCAAAGAGAAATACCTGTAAAAACTTGAATAAAGCCTTTTTTTAGGTATTTATTCATTTTTAAAGTTATCTATTGCTAAACGAATACTTTTGTGTTTTAAGATTAATTCATCAGCTTTAGTTTCATCCACACCTAATTCTTCCATAAGAATTCTTCTAGCACGTTTATTAAGTTTAGCATTAGACATCTGCATGTCAATCATTTTATTACCTCTAACATGACCATCTAATATCATTGAAATAGTAGATATCATATTTAATATTAATTTTTGTGCAGTTCCAGCTTTCAATCTGGAGCTTCCAGTTAGAAACTCCGGACCAACTATTACTTCAATTTTAAAATCTGCATATTTGGATAAAGGAGAGTTTTTATTACAAACTATACATGCGGTAGAAATATTATTTTCTTGACAATTCTTAAGACCACCAACAACATAAGGAGTAGTTCCTGATGCTGCAATCCCAATAACAAAATCATTGGAATTAACTTTATGTTCAGATAAATCTTTCCATGCTTGGTGCATGTCATCTTCAGCAATCTCAATTGAACTATATAAGGCAGGTATACCACCAGCTACTAGTCCAACAACTTTTTCTGGAGGAGTCCCGAATGTTGGGGGACACTCTGAAGCATCTAAGACACCTAATCTACCACTAGTTCCGGCTCCAATATAAAATAATCTTCCTCCTTTTTCAATCTTTGGTGCTATGGCCTCAATAAGTTCAGAAATTTTTGGTAAAACCTTATTAACTGCTTTTAAAGCATTATTATCCTCCTCATGCATTGAGTTTACAAGCTCAATTACAGATTTTTTTTCTAAATCTTTATGATTTGATTCTTGCTCAGTTACTTTAATGAATTTCATTATTGAATAGCTAATTTTTTATCCAGATTACTTTTTAATTCGTCTAAGAATTCTTGTGTAGTAAGAAAATTAGAGTCGACCAGATCATCTCTAAAAACTAATAAAGCTAGATCTTTAGTCATTTTCCCATCTTCAACTGTTTCGATACAGACTTCCTCTAAAGTTTTACAAAAATTAATAAGTTTCTCATTATTATCAAGTTTACCTCTGTGCATTAATCCTCTTGTCCATGCAAATATTGAAGCTATTGGGTTTGTAGATGTCTGTTCACCTTTTTGATGTCTTCTAAAGTGTCTGGTTACTGTTCCATGTGCTGCTTCTGCTTCAAGAGTTTTTCCATCAGGTGTTACTAATGTTGAAGTCATTAAACCAAGTGATCCAAAACCTTGAGCAACTACATCTGATTGAACATCACCGTCATAATTCTTACAAGCCCAAACAAATCCACCTTTCCATTTAATAGCAGCAGCTACCATATCATCAATTAGTCTATGTTCATAAGTTATCTTTTCTTTCTGAAATCTTTCTTTAAATTCATTATCGAATACATCCTGAAAAATATCTTTAAACCTACCATCGTATGCTTTAAGTATTGTGTTTTTTGTAGATAAATAGAGTGGCCATCTCTTGGTAAGTGCCATATTCATACATGATCTTGCAAACCCATATATTGATGAGTCAATATTATACATTGACATTGCAATTCCATCCTCTTCAAAATTATATACTTCCCATGTTTTCGATGGTCCACCATCTTTTGGAGTAAATTTCATTTCGAGTTTTCCAGGTCCATGAGTAATTACATCGGTGGCTCTGTACTGATCCCCAAATGCATGTCTACCTATACATATTGGTCTTGACCAACCTTGAACATATCTTGGAATAGATCTACATATTATAGGTTCTCTAAAAACAGTACCTCCAACAATGTTTCTAATTGTTCCATTTGGAGATTTATACATCCTTGATAAGGAGAACTCTTCAACCCTTTGCTCATCTGGTGTAATTGTTGCACATTTTATACCAACATTATACTTTTTAATAGCATTAGCAGCATCAATTGTGATTTGGTCATCAGTTTTATCCCTTGACTCAATTCCTAGATCATAATATACTATTTTAAGATCTAGATAGTCTAGAATTAGTTTTTCTTTTATAAATTTCCAGATAATTCTAGCCATTTCATCTCCATCTATTTCTACTATGGGATTGGCTACCTTAATTTTTGACATAAGATTTATACTTCTTTAATCCTGGCTTTCTTTCCTCTTAATTCTCTGAAGTAATAAATTCTTGATTGTCTAACTTTACCTTTCTTATTGACCTCAATTTTCTTTAGAGCAGGCATGTTAAAAGGAAAAATTCTCTCAACACCAACGGTACCAGACATCTTTCTTATTGTAAAGGTTTTTGATTCACCTCTACCTTTAATTTGTATTACTACACCTTTGAAAGACTGGGTTCTTACTTTATCACCTTCTCTAATTTCATAAAATACAGTGATTGTATCACCAGAAGAAAATGATGGTAAATCATTTGTATTTACAAGTTTTTCTTGAACTAAGTTTATTAAAGAATTCATTGAAATATTTTATTTAAGATTTGAATTAAATCAAATCCGTGCAAAAATAAACCTTTTTATTCATTATCAAAAAGATTTGGCCTAAGTAATTTTGTTCTTTCCAAAGATTTCTCATCATTCCATTTTTGTATTTCACTTTGGTTTCCTGATAAAAGAATTTTTGGTACTTGAAAACCTCTGTAAACTTCAGGTCTAGTATATATAGGTGCAGCTAATAAATTATCTTGAAAAGTATCTGAAAGTGCTGAGGACTCATCACCAATGATACCAGGTAAAACTCTGATTATAGAGTCACAGAGAACTGCAGCAGGAAGTTCGCCTCCTGAAACAACATAATTTCCAATGGATATCTCTTTAGTCACAATGTGTTCTCTAACCCTATGATCAATCCCTTTATAATGTCCACAGATAACTATAATATTTTTTAAAGTTGATAGATAATTTGATTCTTTTTGATTTAATAACTCTCCATCTGGAGTTAAATAAATTATTTCATCATAATTATTTTTTTTCTTTAAAGACTCTATGCAATTATCTATTGGTTCAATCTTTATAACCATTCCGGGAAATCCACCATATGGATAATCATCAACTTTTCTAGAATTATCAGCATAGTCTCTTAAATTGTGAGTATTAATCTTTACTTTTTTTGAGTCAATAGCTTTTTTAATAATAGAAAATGAGTTTAAATTATCAAATACGTCAGGAAATAACGTAAGTATATCTATTCTCATTAATTAGAACTTTTCTTGAGAGTTACTGATGTAGTGTTAAGCTTTTTATCTCTAATATATATTACTTCTACTTTATCTCCAGGTCTTTTAGACGACAAATATCCTGATAAATCAGAAAACCTATTAATATTGACATCATCTATCGATTTAATTATATCACCTTTTTGAAGTCCAGCGTTGTCAGCCCCAAATCCAGGTTCTATAACATCAATATAAAAACCTTCTGTTTCTTCAACATTAAGTTGTTTGGAATAAGAAGATCTTAAAGCAACACCTCTGACACCAAGAAGACCCTTTTGAACATCACCGAATTCTATAATATCTTCAAATATTTTTCTAACTGTATTGCTTGGAACTGCAAATGAATAACCAACATAACCTCCAGTCATTGATTGAATAAGAGTATTTATACCAATTAATTCACCTTGAATATTTACAAGGGCACCTCCACTATTTCCGAAGTTAACTGCAGCATCTGTTTGAATAAATGACTGATTCTTTTGATCAAATTCATTCAGGTCTCTAGATTTAGAACTAATAATTCCAGCAGTCACAGTAGAATTTAAGTTGTATGGATTACCTACAGCTAAAACCCACTCTCCAATTAAGGTTGAATCTGAATCGCCAAAGAAAATATATTCAAGATTTGAATCTGTATCTATTTTCAAAACTGCAATATCTGTAACTTCATC
>Ga0181590_10005432_pt1 | contig 10535 bp, 9 predicted proteins | sample 071ome_34_FD_132446 | JGI IMG/M metagenome (GOLD analysis project Ga0181590, IMG submission 132446) | Coastal salt marsh microbial communities from the Groves Creek Marsh, Skidaway Island, Georgia - 071411BT metaG (megahit assembly) | ecosystem: Environmental > Aquatic > Marine > Intertidal zone... | reverse complement strand
CTGGAATCTCATTAGGGACAATATTGATCTTCCAATTATTCTTGCTGGTGGATTAAACAAAGATAATGTCATATCTGCTATCGAAAAGACTCAACCTTATGCAATTGATATTAGCAGTGGAGTCGAATCTAAGGAGGGTATAAAGGATTTGAAAAAGATGAAAGAAATAATTGACTTGGTGAAGAACTTATGAAAAAGATAACTCTATTTATCTTAATAATGTTTAATTTTAATTTTACATTTGCTGAAAAGGCGCAAAAGAATATTCCAGGAAAGCTCATTGGAGATTGGGTTCTTAATTGTGACAATGAAAATCAAAAATGTATTGCCAATCAAACTATTAGAATCCAAGAAGGAGCCCCTATTGCTATGATCAATGTAATGCATTATGATGAGAATACTATTTTGGAGCTAGTACTTCCTTTAATGATGAATCTTACAAGACCTGTTCAGGTAGAAATCGATAACAATATTGTTTTGAAATATCCATATAACATTTGTACCCAAATTGCTTGTTATGTTGTAATAAATAATGACAAACAATTATTAGATAAGTTAAAGATAGGTAAAGTAGCTAATGTTAAAACCGAAGGTGGTGATAAGAGGAGATTTAACTTTACTTTTTCACTTAAGGGGTTTGCAAAATCTATTGAAGCTATCAAATATGGTTTAAAATGATACATTCATTTTTTGAATAGCATCAAACTCATTAAAATCGAATTTTTCTATCAACTTTACTTTTATGCTACTACCTTATTGTTGGAATTTTATTAAAAAAAATTCGAAAGTTTCAAATTAATTTAAAGTCGTTAATTATTTGAACATGATGAATATTCTGAATAAATTTGATAACTTAACTGCCACTATCGGAATTATTGGACTCGGGTATGTTGGCCTCCCTCTTTTACTTCGTTTCTCGGAAGTAGGTTACAAAGTCACTGGCTTTGATATAGACAATCAAAAAACAGATAAACTAAATCAAGGCCAAAGCTACATAGAGCATATATCTTCAAGAAGAATTATTGAAGCTCTTGAGAATAATTTTGAGGCAACAACTGATTTCAGTAAGATTATTGGGATGGATGCTATTATTTTATGTCTTCCTACTCCATTAAATAAATACAGGGAGCCAGATTTAAGTTTTGTTAATGGGAGTTTGGAAATAATTTTGCCCTTTCTTAAGAAGGGACAAATTATTTCTTTAGAGAGCACTACCTATCCAGGAACAACTGAAGAAGAATTAAAGCCAAAAATTGAATCTACAGGTCTTAAGATTGGACAAGATGTTTTTCTAGTCTATTCTCCAGAAAGAGAAGATCCTGGCAATAAGGATTTTGAAACCAAGACAATACCTAAAGTAATTGGCGGAGACACGGAAAATTGCATTTCTGCTGGTAAAGCATTGTATCAAAAGTCAATTGATAATCTCATTACAGTTTCTTCAACAAAAGCAGCTGAAATGACCAAGCTGCTCGAAAATATTCATCGTTCAGTGAATATTGGTTTGGTAAACGAAATGAAGATAGTGGCCGACAGAATGGGTATAGATATTCACGAAGTTATCAGGGCAGCTTCTAGCAAACCTTTTGGTTATACTCCATTTTTTCCAGGCCCTGGTCTTGGCGGACACTGTATCCCAATTGATCCCTTTTATCTAACATGGAAGGCTAGAGAATATGGAATTAGCACTCGTTTTATAGAGCTAGCTGGGGAGGTTAATACAAATATGCCCAGATGGGTGCTTGAAAAAATAATAGATTCACTTAATATGGCAGGAAAGTCTGCCAGTAATTCAAGAGTTTTAATACTCGGTATTGCATATAAAAAGAATGTTGATGATATGAGAGAATCTCCTTCAATAGAGCTAATTAAACTACTTAATGAAAAAGGCTCTTTAGTTGACTATTCTGACCCACATATTCCTTTTCTTACAAAATTGAGTAATTTAAACTTGAATATGTATGAAAGCATTAGTCTAGATGCCAAAGCTATTCAAAATTATGATGTTCTTGTTCTGGCAACAGATCATGATAAGTTTGATTATGTTTCAATTCAAAAAAATGCCAAACTAATAATTGATACTAGAGGTGTATATACAGAAAGTTATAATAATGTTGTTAAGGCTTAACAAGAATATGTCCTTGGTAGGGAAGCATAATATGATCACTAAGCTCCTAATTTCATTAACTTTTTTTGATAAATCTAGGAGCAATAGATAGGAAGAAAATGTTTAATAATAAATCAATTTTAGTAACTGGCGGTACAGGATCTTTTGGCAAAAAATTTGTTCAAAAAATAATATCTAACTTCAAGCCAAAAAAAATAATAATTTTCTCTCGCGATGAGCTGAAACAATTTGATATGTCTCAGGAATTTGATCAAAATTTTATGAGATACTTTATTGGTGATGTCAGAGATTATGATAGAGTTTCTCAAGCAATGCAAGATGTGGATATTGTTGTTCATGCTGCTGCTCTTAAGCAAGTTCCAGCTGCTGAATATAATCCAATGGAGTGCATAAAAACCAATATTTATGGCGCTGAGAATATTACCAGGGCTGCTATAAAGAATGATGTTAAAAAAGTAATTGCTTTATCAACTGATAAGGCTGCAAACCCAATTAATCTCTATGGTGCTACAAAATTAGTGTCCGATAAAATTTTTGTGTCGGCGAATAATATCAAAGGCAACAAAAACATACAGTTTTCAGTAGTAAGGTATGGAAATGTTGTTGGTTCAAGAGGTTCTGTTGTGCCATTTTTTAAAAAACTTATTGATCAAGGTGCCTCAGAATTGCCTATCACTGATAAAGAAATGACCAGATTCTGGATTACTCTTGAACAGGGAGTGGAATTTGTTATAAAGGCTTTTGAGAGAATGCATGGTGGTGAAGTTTTCGTTCCAAAGATTCCATCAGTAAGAATAACAGACCTTGCAGAAGCAATGGCTCCTAATTTGGCAATTAAGTATGTAGGCATTAGGCCGGGTGAAAAAATACATGAAATTATGTGCCCAGCAGATGATTCTCACCTAACATTAGAATTTCATGACCATTATGTTTTGATGCCATCAATAAGATTCACTGGCTTAAATACAGATTATGAATGTAACGCAATTAATGAGACTGGGACTCAAGTAAAACGAGGTTATGAATATAGCTCAGGTAAGAATAATCATTTTCTCTCTATCCAAGAAATACAAACTATTAATAGGAATCTAGAAATTTGATACCATATGGGCGACATATTATTGATGATAATGATATTTCCGAGGTCATTAGGGTTCTTAAAAGTGATTTTCTGACAACTGGCCCATCGATTAAAGAATTTGAAGTAGCGTTATGTAAAAAAACTAATGCAAAACATGCAATAGTTTGTTCGAGCGGTACAGCCGCTCTCCATTTGGCAGCGTTAACTCTAGATTTATCTGAAGGCGATGCTGTAATTGTTCCGTCAATAACCTTCATATCTTCAGCTAATGCTTTTAGATTTGTAGGGGCTGAAATTCTTTTTGCGGATGTAAATCCAAATACTGGCCTAAGCGAAGTTAAGCACTATGAAGATGTTTTAAATAAGAATTATGAGAGTAATGTAAAAGCAATAGTTGCTGTTGACTTAAATGGTCATTCAGCTGATCTTGAGTCTATTGCAAATTTTGCTAAGAAGAATAACTTAAAATTTATTGTCGATTCATCTCACTCCCTTGGAAGTCAATACCTTGATAAAAAAGGTATTAATTACATGTCAGGATCAAATATTCATGCTGATTTAACTTGTTTTTCTTTTCATGCTGTAAAAACTATAGCCATGGGAGAAGGTGGAGCAATAACAACAAATAATAAGAGAATTGCGAAAAGACTCTATGCGTTAAGGAGTCATGGAATAACTCGCTCATCTGAAGAATTTTTATATCATGACCAAGCTCTTGATAATGCAGGAGGAGTGAACCCATGGTATTATGAAATGCATGAACTGGGCTTTAATTACCGTGCAACAGATATTCAATGTGCTTTAGGAGTGTCTCAGCTCAAGAAAATAGATGACTTCATAAAAATTAGAAGAAATTTGGTAAAACATTATGAGAAACTTTTATCTCCATTTCAAGAAATAGTTGAACCAGTCTCATTAAATGCAACATACTTAACTGCTTGGCATTTATTTCCTGTTTTAATAGATTTCAAAAAGGCAGGTATTTTGAAATCAGATCTTATTAAAGAACTTTTTGATCAAGGCATTGGTACTCAAGTTCACTATATTCCAATCTATAGACAACCTTATTATAAAAAACTATATGGAAATATTTTTTTGCCTGGGGCAGAGAATTATTATGAGAAAGTCTTATCTTTACCATTATATCCATCACTTGATGAAGATAACGTTGCTGAAGTTGTAGAAAAGCTTTGTAGAATAATTTTTAAAGAGGCATATGAATGAGTAAGGCATTTAAAACAGATCAAGAAGAATTTTGGAATGGAAAGTTTGGAGATGATTACATTAAAAGAAACGATAGTGAAAAAGTAATTGAAAGTAATAGGTCAATGTTCTCTGAGATTATTTCTCCTAATTATTCTATTAAAAGTATTCTAGAAATAGGACCAAATATAGGAATGAATTTAATTGCTATTAACTCTATTTTTCCTGACATAGCACTATCAGGTATCGAAATTAACCCAAAAGCTGCAGAAAGACTAAAGGAATTGGACTTTGTTGAGGTTTTTGAAGGCTCGGTTTGCGATGAGTCTGTTGATTTAAGTAGTAAAAAATGGGATTTGGTTCTCACAAAAGGGGTGTTAATTCACATAAACCCTAAAGAGCTAAACTACATTTACGAACGGATATACCAACTCTCCAATCGTTACATACTCATAGCTGAATACTATAATCCAATACCGATGACTTTATCATATCGAGGACATGCAGAAAAATTATTTAAGAGAGATTTTGCTGGAGAGATGATTACTAAATTTAATCTTAAACTTGTTGATTATGGTTTTATTTATCATAAAGATAATCACTTTCCTCAAGACGATTTAACCTGGTTTTTACTGGAAAAGTAAATATTTGCTGGATAAGAAATTGAGATTCTCAAGATGCTTGTTAAGAAGAATATTTTATTTATCGATATTGAAGGTGGTTGGGGTGGTTCATCCAGGAGCTTATATTTCATTATAAAAAGTCTAGATAGAGAAAAGTACAACCCAGTTATAGTTTATAAAAAAGACGGCCCCAATAAAGATAGGTACTCAGGACTGGGTGTCAAAACATATTTGATTAGAGATCTTTTTTCTTTTGCTCCAAGAGAAAAAAACAGTGCCAAAATTTTCTTTGCAAACATTAAAGATTTATTTTTATTTATTCCTAGACTTCAAGAAATTTTAGGAATTATTTCTTATGAAAAGATAGATATAGTTCATCTGAATTATGAAGGCCTTTTCTTGTTCGCTAAATATTTAAAAATGATAACAAAGCTCCCGGTTGTTTGTCACAGCAGAACTTTAATTCCTATAAATTTTTGGGGAAGAAAAATTTCAAACATCCTTAATAAATATGTTGATGAAATTTTATTCATATCTCACAATGAAAAGGATCGCTTCCATGATTTGACAAACAGTTCTAGAGGTTTGATTATGTGGAATATGGCAGAAATAACAGCAAATTATTCTCCTTACAGGAATAAGCTTAAAAGAATTATTTTTCTTGGAAATATCGACTACACCAAAGGAGTTGATAGATTAATTGAACTTGGTAAGGAACTTAAAAAAAAGAAAATTAATAATGTTTTAATAGAGATATATGGAGCGGCGAGAAGTGAGACTAAATATATAAAATCCCTGATAAACAAAGTTTCTTGCTTGAATTTGTCTGGCTATATTTCTTTTAAGGGTCATACTGCCGAACCCGAAAAGATTTTAGATAGGGCTTATGTATTAATTAGGCCATCAAGATCTAATGATCCCTGGGGAAGGGATGTCATCGAGTCAGTTTGTAAGGGTATCCCGGTTATTGCTACAGGCTCATATGAGGGTGTGGTCAAAGATAGATACAATGGTTTTCTAATACCCTCATACTCTCATAAAGAGATGCTAAATAAGTTGATGCTTTTACTTGACGGTGAAGTTAGTCGAGATGTATTATCAAAAAATTGTTTATCCTCTGCAAAAAAAAAATTTGGAGGGAATGCACAAAAATTGATTTTAGAAAAAGTTTATGGAAGAACTTAATATCTTGAGTTTTATTTAAATTTATATAGAGAAAATAACAAAGCTTTTAACTCAAAACTTCTGAAAATCAATATGAAAAGCGAAGTATCTTTTACAAATCTTATTAAATTAGTCTACTTAAGAAAATCCATTTTTCTAGTCGCCTTATTGATAGTTTTTGCTCTAGGAACGATTCATTACATTGAAAAAGAAGAAAGATATTTATTAATTGCAGAATTTCAAAAATCTACTTATCTAAATGGTGATACTTTGATGATTGTTGGATCTGATAGATCTCATTCGGTAAATGAAATTATCGAAAATGAAACATCTTCAACTAATAATAGCTCACAGAATTTTAGATATTATGAAGGCAAAACTAATACAGGTAAAAAATCAAAAATTTTATATTCAATTCAGACTTTTTCTAATAGTAATGAGCTTAACAAAAATTTTGAAATAATTAATCGTATTTTTAAAAGAATTGTCTCTCTTGAAGAGCAAGAGCTTATAGTTTTTAGAGAGCAATTGAGCAAACAATATCGTTCACTATTTGAAAGCTATGCACTTGATAGCTTAAAGTCTAACTGTTTACTCGATATAATTAGAAGTAAAAGCTTAAATATTAAACACATGAGAGTGTGTAAAAAAATATCCAATCTCCATGAGAAGCAAAAGTCAATAATTGAACTAGTCTCAGATCATAATTTTCTTGAGCATGCTAAAAATACGATATTAGAGCTGAATAGCGTTAGAGAAGATTTACATAGTTCGAATCGATCTTTATTTTTTATCCATGAAGAAATTGATAAGTTACTCTTTAAATTTGATTCATATGTTGAAGTTTTTAAAACGTTATCCAATATGAGTGCATCAGTGAAGAAATATAAAATCATCACCAGGCCATCTGCAAGCTTAGATTCTCGAAGAATTTATGGCACTAAGTATTTCTTTATCTTATTCTTGTTTAGTTGTAACTTTTCCATATTTGTTGTTGTGTTGATAAACTTCCTCTTAAATATTCGTAAAAATTCAACAATAGGTTTTTTTAGTTAATGATAAGTCTTGCGATAATTCAGGCTCGATATAATTCATCTAGACTTCGCGGAAAGGTGATGAAAAGAATCGGAGAAAAAACAGTTCTTTCACATGTGCTTTCAAGAGCTTCAAGAATTAAAGGTATCGATAACGTTTGTTGTGCGATTTCTGAAGATAAAGAATCAGATATTATTGTAGATGAAGCAGAAAAAAACGGGGCTTTAATATACAGGGGCTCTGAAAAAGATGTTCTTGAGAGATATTATCTTGCTGCAAAATTCTTTAAAGCAGATAGAATTCTTCGAATAACCAGCGACTGCCCCTTAATTGATCCAGAAGTTTGTCAAATGGTTATTGACTTATTTGACTCAGCTGAAGTTGATTATGTAGCAAATAATATGCCACCGAGTTGGCCTCATGGACTTGATTGTGAATTCTTTTCATATGAGTGGCTAGAAGAAGCACACTTAAAAGCAAAAAAAATTCCAGAAAGAGAGCATGTAACCCCGTATATAAGAACAAATAGTAGATCAAAAAAGCTAAACTTAAGTTGCCCTACTGAGAATCTGGCAAATAATAGGTGGACCCTTGATACAGAAAGAGATCTTGAGTTTTTTGAGACACTTTTTACAGAGTTAGGTAATTCTATTGAGGGTATGGGCTGGAGGGATATTCTTGATTTTATTATAAGAGATAGATCCCTTCTTCCTAATCAAACATGGAAGAACTTAATTTGATTGACTTAGATTCAATTTATCGGCCTGTAGACTCTGAAGCCATTTTAGAAATTGGCTTAGATAACTGGCTTTATAAGAACGATTGGCCAGTTTCAGAAGTTGAATTTGCTGAATTTGTTGACTGTGTTCTTCAATCCTATAATCTTTTATGTACTAGACCAGAAACCACAATAAGAGATTTATTTTATATTGATCATCAAATAATTGTCTACCTTATCCAAATTGCTCACGCAAATCTTGTGAAGTTAAGATCTAAAAAGGTTTTATCTTTGGAAGAAAAACATTCGAGAAAATACTTTTTCCCTAAATTCGATAGAGATCTATCGAATAATATAATTCCATTAGATAGAAATTTTTTGAAGAGTTTGCATTTGCATTTTAGGAGTATATTTAAAACCCTATTTTTTAATTTTTATCTAGGGCCAATTGATTTATTCAGAGGTATTTCAAGGAAATCAAATGTCTGGTCAGTTGGGGCAGAGTCTGAACAAAAGATCGAATTCATCAAAAAAAATAGAAGTTTCTGTAGATTCTTATATGTCGAAAATATTCTTTCTTCAAACTCAGGAAATGTATCCATTAAAGAGCCGCACAAGAAAATAAAGTCATACATTAGTAGCTTCTTTCGAGATATTGAAAAAAGATATCCAGAATTTTTAAATGGCATAGATACAAAGATTCTTAAAACAGCATGGCATGACAGATTAGCGAAACTTAATCTTAATTATCAGACTATTCTTCAGCTTAAAGATTTACCTCAGGTTTTATATGTCTCAAATGTAGCATCTCCTATGCACAAATTATTCTCTTTGGCGTTATTAAGAAAAGGCGTCGAAGTAAATGGTTTTAACCATGGGAATAATATGATGCTGGTTCTTCACAAGCATATTTCCTTGACCGAACTATCTCATTTTACGAATTTTATTTGTTTTTCAAAAAAATCAGCAATCTATTTTAATAAAATTTATTTAGAGTCAAAACTTTCCAAAATAAGGCATGTTAATTTCTTATATATGGAATCAAGTTATTACAAAAAATTATTGAGCAAATCAATTCGTGAACAACCAAAAAAAATTATTAAAGAAGTTGTCTTAATGGGGTACCCTTCGCATTCTTTTAGATATCTCAGCGGGGTTTCACATTATGGCAATTTAATGGTTGATTTAGAGATTAAAATTGCTAAAAACCTAAAATCCTTAGGTTACACTGCAGTATATCAGGCCCATCCTGAAGCAGAGCCATCAACAATTAAGATCATTAGTGATTACTTCGATGACATAAGAGTTGGAAATTTTGAGAGAAATATGGATGAAGCAGATGCTTTTATATTCACCTATACAAGCACAACAACATTCCACTATTCTTTATGTTCGGACAAACATATTATATTAATTAGTCATTCTGGAGAGCGTTGGAATAAGGATTCTTTTCCATTATTGAAGAAGCGTTGTAACATTGTAACCGCTAATAATGATCATAATAATTTAGTTGAGTTCGATTTAAATGAATTTGAAAGCTCTCTTAAACACCCAATAAGTTTCACTTATGATTATGTTAATGAAATAATGATTTAATCGAATTTAGGTCTTTAAATTTAAAGTTATGGAAATTGGTCTCAAAATATATAAATTGGTAGAAAAACTTTTTCCTATTTGCAGGAGTATAACTGGGAATGGCACTAGAGAAACCCTTAGGCTCATAAATTCGCATTTAATTGATATGAAAATTATCGAGATTCCATCTGGTACAAAATGTTTTGATTGGGATGTGCCAGATGAGTGGAATATTACGGATGGCTATATTTTAGATCCAGATAATAAAAAGATTGTTGATTTTCAAGAATCAAATCTCCATGTTGTAAGTTATTCTGAACCTGTAAACCAAGAATTATCTCTTGAGGAGCTCCAAGATCATCTATATTCTTTGCCTGATCTGCCAGAAGCAATTCCATATATTACATCTTATTATAAGAAGAGGTGGGGGTTTTGCTTAAGTGAAAACTTAAGAAAATCTCTAATAAGCGGTACTTACAAGGTCAAAATTGATAGTACTTTGAAAAAAGGTTTTCTTACATATGGAGAGTTATTTATTCCTGGAAAAAGCAAAAAGGAGATACTCTTATCAACATACGTCTGTCACCCATCTATGGCTAACAATGAGCTTTCAGGGCCTTGTGTAGCAACGTACTTAGCAAAATGGTTAAAAAGTTTGAGGTATAGAAAATATAGTTATAGGTTCGTTTTTGTTCCAGAAACTATAGGGTCTATATTGTATCTATCTAGAAATATTGACCACCTTAAAAGTAATGTAGTTGCAGGATTTAATCTAACTTGTTTAGGTGATAATAGAGAATATTCTTTTCTTCCATCAAGAATGGGAGATACACTGTCTGATCAAGTTGCTAAGCATGTCCTCAAAAATAGGGTTGATAATTTTATTGAGTACTCCTTTAATGATAGAGGAAGTGATGAAAGACAGTATTGTAGTCCAGGCATAGATCTCCCAATTGCTTCTGTAATGAGAAGTAAGTATGGAGAATATCCTGAATATCACACATCACT
>Ga0181590_10005422_pt1 | contig 10544 bp, 8 predicted proteins | sample 071ome_34_FD_132446 | JGI IMG/M metagenome (GOLD analysis project Ga0181590, IMG submission 132446) | Coastal salt marsh microbial communities from the Groves Creek Marsh, Skidaway Island, Georgia - 071411BT metaG (megahit assembly) | ecosystem: Environmental > Aquatic > Marine > Intertidal zone... | reverse complement strand
TATGACTGAAAACTTAATCCTTATGGGATACAGAGGTTCTCAGTTCTTAGAAACAGGAGCTGCTTATTGCCCATACATTCCATTAATGATGACTCCTCTAGTATACGATCCAGAAACCTTCACTCCAAGAAAAGGTTTAATGACTCGTTACGCTAAGAAGATGATCAGACCTGAATTCTATGGTAAAATCTATATCTCTGATATCGATCAAATCTAAGAATGACCTTTATGGTAATATAGAAAGGAGGCCTTCGGGCCTCTTTTTTTTTACCTATTTATAAGAAAACTGTAGAACATGGCCGATATTACTATATACAACGGTAGCTGTACCTTTACATCTGGTAGCTCCACTCCATTTGGCTTCTACGACTCAGATACTCAATTCCAACAAGATGCAATTAAAGTAGCGTCTTACTGTGCAAAAAAACTCGGGTATCCTATGATGGACGTAGAGTTAGAATGTAATTCCTTTTTCGCTGCTTTTGAAGAAGCTGTTACTACTTATGGAAATGAAGTATACGGAGCACTAGCATCTCAACAGTTTGGTAACATACAAGGTAGAGCAGGAGGTCAGGCAATCAATAACTTATTATTTAGACCTTCCTTAGAAAGAACTATACAGATGTCAAGTCAGTACGGTATGGAAGCAGAAGTAGGTGGAATGACTACTATGTATACTGGTTCTTTAGCTCTAACAGCATCACAGCAAACATACGATTTAAATCAATGGGCAGTAAATAATAATATAACAGGAAGTGGAGACTTATCTGATATAGAAATAAGGAGAGTATTTTATGAAGCTCCTCCTGCAATCTTACGTTACTTTGACCCTTATGCAGGTACTGGAACAGGTATTCAATCTTTAATGGATGCTTTTGATTTCGGTTCGTATAGTCCTGGAGTAAATTTTCTATTAATGCCTGCTTCTTTTGATCTTTTAAAAACTCAAGCAATAGAATTTAACGATACTATAAGAAGATCAGCATACTCTTTTGAAATTATTAATAACAACCTTAAAATATTCCCAGTTCCAAAGAAAGCTGGAACTTTAAGATTTGAATATTATAGAAAGAGTCAAAAGAAACATATCGATGACGGTTTAAATATAAATGCTCGAGCATCAAATGGAGCTATAGTCGGAGGAGGTGGCAGTTCGATGACTACTCAAGATACTGTTACAAACCTATCTAATGTTCCTACAAAAAATCCTGTTTATGCTGAGATTAATTCAATAGGACGTCAATGGATCTTCCAATATACAGCTACTTTATCAAAAGAAGTATTAGCTTATGTTAGAGGTAAGTATCAAACAGTACCAGTACCAGGTTCTGAAGCTACTTTAAACCAAGCTGACTTATTAGCTGACGTTAGAGCAGAAAAAGAAAGAGATATCGCTCAATTAAGAGAGATGTTAACTACTGCTTCTGTTCAAAACCAGCTTGAAATGAAAGCTACACAGACAAAATATTTAAATGACGCTTTACAAGGCGTTCCAATGCATATTTACATAGGTTAATGAAGTTATTAGATCTTATATTAGAGATAGACTATAGAACCTATGAAGCTATGGTCAAAGTTACCTACGGAGAAGAAGGTTCCGAAGGGTATGACGATGCTCTAAGAGCTTTACCCGGAGTTACTACAGTTACAGTAGCTAGTCAAGACTCAGATTCTAGTCTAGCAACATATAAAGTAAAATTAATCAGTCAAAAAGAACCTACTGAAGCATTTTCTGCATTTAAAACTAATGCAACTAACAAGTATTCTAATATAGTTAGTGTAGAAGTAGGAGAAGAGACTATAGAAGAGAAGTAATGCTGTTTGGAAGTAATAGAGATTTCGATTTATTAGTCGGTATAAACCGAGAACTACTAAAAGACATAGTAGAACAGGAGGTATTATACTATAAATTAGACTTATATAGCACAGAAGCTAATATATATGGTGAAGCTATGGATAAAACATACCTTTCACCGGTAAAATTTAACTGTTTAATAACTAGAGGTGATCAAATCGTATCAACAGACGAGTTTGGACCTGATTTAACCAGAGAAATGTCCTTTGCTTTCTTAAAAAGAGATTTGGAAGACGTTGTAACAGTACCAGAAGTAGGAGATATAGTAGTTTGGCATGAAAATTACTTCCAAGTTGATACTGTTAGAGAGAATCAACTGTTTGTAGGCCGTAATAAACAGTATAACCTAACAAGTTACGGTGAAAACTTCGGTACTTCTTTATCTATTATAGTAGATACTCACTTAACAAGAGTAGAAGATACCGGAATATTGTTTAATCGTATGCCTAATCAATTATAATGTCTAAGTATAAACCAATACCAAAGAACCAGGAGGAATTAGGAGAGGAAAACGTTAATCCAAAGCTAATAAGCGGAAGATCTAACACAGCCAACCCTAAACACCGTGAATATCAACGTTCTGTAAAGGATGATGATACTCAAAGGTTCTCTGTAGGTCTTAGAGACATTGATGAAGCTATATTTTACTACTTTGAGAATGTAATTAGACCTTCTGTTATACAGAACGGAAGTAAAAAGAACGTTCCAGTACTATACGGTTCACCAGAACGTTGGAAATCAGTGCAAAAAGATGGATTCTATAGAGATAGAAACGGAAAGATAGTAACTCCTTTAATTATGATTAAAAGAGACTCTTTAGAACGTAATCGCTCTATAGGAAATAAGATGGATGCTAATAATCCCCATAATTACGGTATATTTGAAAAGAAATACTCAAAAAAGAACGTATATGACAGATTTTCAGCATTAAACGGTACTAGAGACCAAGTAATTGAGTATCAAGGCGTTGTAATACCTGATTATGTTAATATAACTTACTCTTGTATATTATTTACCTCATATATAGAGCAGATGAACACATTAATTGAAGGAATTAACTATGCATCTGATTCATATTGGGGTGATCCTAATAGATTTAGTTTTAGAGCAATGATAGATACGTTTACTACCACTACAGAACTTACTCAAGGTCAAGATAGAACAGTTAAAACTGATTTTACTATACAACTATTAGGACATATTGTACCAGATACTATTAATACACAGCTTCAAGGGTCTAATAAATTCTTTTCTAAGTCAAAAGTACTATTTAACCTTGAAACTGTAAAAGATATAAATATTACAGACAATGAGTAGAAAAAGAATAAGGTTAAATATAAAAGGAACTGGTGGTGCAGTAAGATTTACTGATACCAGCAATGTTTCTGTAATTCAAACAACAATAGAAGAGTCAATGACAACAGAACAAAAAGAGTATCTAACTCTACAACGTATTTACAGCAGTAATAATATTACAGTTACTGTAGATGCTATTTCAAATACTCTAACTTGGGCTAATTTAACTATAGCAACACCGCCTTCAGGGTTTCCAGCCCTCGACAAGTATAACTTCCAGATATTTATTAATGGACTTATAGTCGAAAACGACGCAGTAGCATCTGTTTCACAGGTTGGTAGTGATGTTGTAGTTACATTTAACAGTGGTTTGAACTATGATATTAGTTCAGACGATGAGTATTCAATAGCAGGTAAATTTACATCGTAGATGGCTTTAGTTAGATGGAAACAAATTAGTCCTCAATTAGGGGACGACGGAGTATTAAGCGGATCCCTAGATATATCTGGATCTTTACGACTTAACGGTGCTTTATTCACCGGAGGAGGAGGATCTGTACAGACATTGTCTTTAAATGGATACGATCTTAGTATATCTGGCGGTAATACCGTAACTCTTCCATCTTCAGGAGGCTCTACAGACACTGGTAGTCTCATAAACTCAGCTTCTGCGGTAGGCAATGTTATTACTTTTACAAAAGGCGACGGGAGTACCTTTGATATTACCATAGATACAGGTAGTCAAGGTGCAAGCTCATGGAACAGCTTATCAGATATACCAGAAGGACTTGTTAGTAGCAGTCTAACTGCTTCTACTTTCGGTCAATCAGCAAGATTAAACCTTCAAGGTACCGATATTCAATTTGCTGGTAATGGAAATTCACTTACTGCAACCTCAGATACAGCAGGAACAGGTGAAGCTAGAATTAGATTTACACTAAATAATGTAATTAGTTCATCAGCACAGATAGAAAGCTTTGGATTTGTTACTTCATCAGTTGTTTCAGGTAGTTCTAGTATACCAGCAGGCACTATTTCTTCATCAGCACAAATAGCTGAACTTGGATATTTAACTTCTGCATCCGCTGCAGCAGCAGGATTTGGTAGCGGAGGAGGATCTTCTGACGTTACTTACAATGGTGATAGAATTGTCTCTAATGAAGACTTAGGAGACTTATTTACAAATAGTTTCAATGCCGGAACAACAGGAAGTATACAGGAGTTTTTAAATGCAGTATTCTTTCCTAATACAGCTCCTACTTTTACTAACTCTTCTAACTTTACAATTAACGAATTTGTAGCAAATGGTTCATCAGTAGGTACTTTAACAGCTACTGACCCAGAGAATCAAGCATTAACCTTTGCTACTGCATCAGCTTACTCAGATGATTTTGTATCTGTAGCATCTAATGGTGCAATAACACTAAATAGGGTACCAACTACAGAAGATTTTAATACTGATAACAGAGGAGATGGTACTTTAGCCCACCCGGTACTAGTAAAAGTAACAGATACATTCGGTACAACTGCAACAGATACAGTTTATATCAATGTAACTGCTAACTCTGCACCGGTATTTAGACAAACATCTGCCGGAGGTTCAATAATTACTTCATTTACTATTAATAGAAACGAAAATGATACGGCGAATAGTAATATAGGTAGAATATACTTTACTGATGCTAACAGTGATACTATAACAATAAGATCTCAATCGGATGCTAACGGACATTTTAGTATAACTAAATATTCTAATTATGTTCAAATAGCTCAAGTAACTAGTTCACTAGATTACGAAAATATTACAAGCTATACTTTAAGTATAACAGGTTCAGACGAACACTATGAAGCAAGTCAGGATAGTGACGCTATAGTTTCACTTCCTATTACTATTAATGTTACGGATAATTTAGTACCGGTAGTAAATAATCAAACACTAAGTTCGATATCTGAGAATAGCTCAAATGGCGCAACAGTTGATAGTATAGCAGCATCAGATAATGAAAGTGATACTATTACTTTTAGTAATTTTAATTTAAGTAGATTAGAATTAGATAATGTTCAAGTAGTAACAGGTAGCTACGGCGGTACTTCTTTAAGCGATCCAACAGAAAACCCATTCCAGATGAATTCTTCTGGAGTAGTTACAAGAAAAGCAGGTGTATATATAAATTCGGATATAATAAATGAATATCAATACACAGTACAAGTAAAAGATGCTTACAACACCCTTTCTAATCCAGCTACTATTACTATTCCTATTACTGATGATCCTGCTCCATCCATCGGAGGAGTAAATGCTTTTTATATCATAGAATCAGCAGTTAGTGGGGATTCAATATACGATTCGACTAACGGATATTCAGGAACTGCTGCTAGATTTACATCAGATCAGTCAGTAACTTGGACAGTAAATCCATCTGCAGATTTTGCAGTAGATAGTTCAGGTAATTTGACTATCAATAGAAATATATCAGGTTCAACCGATGTAGGAGGAGATCAATTAACAGGTTCAGTAACAGCAAGTAACTCTTTTGGGACTACTTCTGACACTACCTTTACTGTAAACATTACAGATAACGCAGCTCCTACTATTACATTTACAAATACTAGCGCTAATTTAAATACAAACGGTGCTAGACCATCTAATAATTTAGTTACTATATCATTTAGTGACACTGAAGGTGACGGAGTAGATTTAGATTCATTTACATTTACAGATCCTTCTGGTAACTTATCAACAACTCAATCTGGTAACACATATCTAGTTAGACCAACAGTTAACTTAAATGCAGGAGTTTATCCTATAACAGCATCTATTCAAGATGACGAAGGATTTGCAACCAGAACTTCAGCGCATTCTTTTACGATTGCTCAAGCACCTATTGGTACTTTGACTACTAATGGAACTTTCAGAATAATTGAATCAGCTCAATCTGGTAGTAACATAGTTACCAATGCTAATGGAATACCAACCGGAACTCAAGCAGACCTAGGAGTTAGTTATTCTCCTCAATATAATTCTGCGGCAGTACAGTCATTTACTTCTTCAAATGCTTCTATTGTAGTAGACACAAATGGGGGATTAACTCTTAATACACATATAAGCGGTTCTACTACAAGTTCTGGTGATACTATTACATCTGATATTACCTTCAGAGATCAATACGATAACATAGGGTCAGGTAGTATTACAATCAACGTAACGGCTAATTCTACACCCACAGTAACAATTACTGATAATAACTTAAATACAGACGAAGCTATTTCTGGTAGTACTGTTGCTACAGTAACCATTACAGATAGTGAATCAGATACACCTTATAGCTTGTCTTTAACCGGGACTGGTGCTGGGTCTTTTGATGCTATACCGCAAAATGCTGCTTCTTCCTCTTGGAACTTAGTAGCTACAGCAAGCCTTAGTGCAGGAGATTATCCTGTAACTGCAAGTGCAACAGATTCTTTTAGTGAGGTTGGTAGTGCAACTGAAACTATCACAGTAAGTGCAGCAGCTGATTACGGAAAAGTATATGTATACACATCTACAAGAACAGGAGGAGGAACTCTAAGTTCAGCAAACTATAATAGTATTATGGGGATATCAGGAGTTAATTCAGATACTCCACCAGAGATTACTTCTTTTACTGCCGATACAACTTCACCTGTCTACAGGTTCAAAAGCGGGTACTTAGGTAACGCAAGTATTAGTGTAGGAGGCGGAGCATTGACTCGTAGATTTATAGCTAGTGGTTCAACATTACCTAGTGTTTTACAGAGTCAAGCTATTGGAGGAAGCGGAGATACTGCTGAACAGATTATTATAGTTTACCCTAGCGGATCAGATATGGGAGGTATCCCAACTGCCCTAGCGGAATCTTTTGGAGGAAGTGATGTAGGAGATTATGTATTAAATATAAACGATGCTGGTACATGGGCAAACACAATCAATGGAGGAGCTTTACACTCCCTAACATTAGATTCAGCTCATGAAGGATATAGCGAATGGTTTATTCTTGGTAGAACAGGAACAAACACTGCTAATACATTCTATGCCAGATTAACAGCTGAGTCAGGATCAGCACCGACTAGTTAAAATAAAATAAAGAAGAATGCCATTATTTGGATCAAAATTAGAGTTAACATCAGCCGCTTCGTCATCAGGAACGGCCCTCGCTGATATTGAATTTATCAAAGGAGGGTTTTATACTGTTGCCGAATATACATCGTTAGCAGATATTCCTATTGCAAGGATATCTGACGGACAAATTGTATGGGTGGAAGATGCAGAGGCTACTTATCAAGCTTCTATTACTCAACCAGATTATGTAAACACATTCAGCCCTTCAGTATCTTGGTCTGAATTCTCAGGATTTGGCGGAGGATCTGGAGGAGGGTCTGGAGACATAACAGCAGTAGTTGCTGGAGATGGATTATCCGGAGGAGCATTCTCAGGTAATGCAACACTAAATGTTGCTACAGGAAGCGGTATTTCTATTGTAAGTGATACAGTAACACTAGATACCGGTTCGACTCATTTTACAAACGCATTAGCAGCTCTGAATACTGCAGGTATATTTAAAGCCACAGGTTCAGTTTACGCTACTACTAATGATCTAGAGATTTCTGGCTCATTGGTGATGGATTATGATGGTTCAACCGATCCATTTAAAATTCAATCAGCATCTATAGATACATTTAAAGTAACAGGTGAGGGAGTTTTACAGTTGATCTCCCAGTCTGGCACTCCATCTGCAGTAGCAGGAGGAATTTATTTTGGATCTGATGGCAATTTTTACTTTGGATCGTAAAATCGTCATATTTATAATAAATTAAAAATCGATTTTTAACTAACTTAAAAAATTAACACACTATGGCACAATGGAAAAAGGTAGTCGTTTCTGGATCTACCGCGAATCTAGCCAATTTGCAAGTTGACGGATTAAGCTCAGGTCTGGTAACCGGTAACTCGGGCAACCTTACTACCACTGCTGTCAACGGATCAGGAAACATTTTAGCTACAACAGGAGCATCTGGATTATCAGTATCTGGATCTTTCTCAGGATCATTCCAAGGGGATGGTTCATCGTTAACAGGGATTACAGCTACACAGCTTGCTAACTCTTTAACCGATGGCAACGGTATCGCAGATTTCTCTTTTGATGGGTCATCTGGAGTTTCTATCGCAGTTGAAGCTGACGGTGCAACACTAACAGTTGGAGCATCTGGAGTAAAAGTATCTGATGGCGGAGTTGATACAACTCAACTAGCTGCAGATGCTGTTGATGGTACTAAGATTGCTGACGATGCAATTGATTCAGAGCATATCGCTGCTGGAGCTATTGACAATGAGCACTTAGCTGCTAACTCAGTAGACTCAGACAACTATGTAGACGGATCTATCGACACAGCTCACATCGGTGACTTACAAGTTACTACAGGTAAACTAGCATCTGATGCTGTTGATGGAACTAAACTTGCTGACGATGCAGTAGATAGCGAGCATATCGTAGACGGTGCAATCGATACAGTACACATTGGAGATGATCAAGTAACTGCTGCTAAATTAGCAGACACTACAGTATCAGCTGGTTCTTACGGTAGCTCAACTGCAATCCCAACATTCACAGTAGACGCACAAGGTCGTTTAACTGCAGCTGGGACAGCTAACGTTTCTTCAACACTTGCAATTTCTGGTTCAACTGGTAATGACGAAGTATCATTAGTTAACGATGCTTTAACATTCGCTGGTGAAGGAGGAATTTCTGTAGCAGTAACTGATAACACAGTAACTATCGAATCAAGCGGAATCGTTTCTGGTTCATCATTCAGCTCACCTTCTCAAGGTACAGTAAGAGCTACTATCAACGGTGTTAATACAGATGTTGATACAGGACTACAAACAGGTGACTCACCAACGTTCTCAGGATTAACAGTTTCTAACAATGCTGTTATCCAAGGAGACTTAGTAGTACAGGGTACAACAACAACTCTACAAACTACCAACACTGCAATTACTGACAAATTCATCTTATTGAACTCAGGATCTGTTAACCCAGATCAAGGGGGTCTTGTAATTGACGAAGGATCAGGAACTGGTCACGCATTCATCTATGATGAATCAGACGGACGTTTCGGGGTTAACCAATCTGTATCATCTACAGCTGGTTCAGCTAACTCAGAAGCATACGTTGCTTTAGTAGTTGATGAAGATAATGTTGCACACGATGTAACAGACGTAGAATATCAGAAAAGAGGAAACATGAAAATTGACTCTTCTGACGATATTTTCATCTACGTATAATATATTTTATATCACCAATAAAGGGGCCTCGAGCCCCTTGCGGTGGTAAAAGAATCTAATAAAGTATTAATATGGCCTGGAAAAAAATAATAGTTAGCGGTTCACAAGCCGAACTCTCAAACCTAATAGTCGACAATAGTGTAACAGCTAGTGCGTTCTCTGGAGACGGTTCAGCTTTAACTTTTGCCGGTACTAATATAGTATCTGGATCAGAACAGATTGTCGCTAATTTAGTAAACCAAGACGTAAACTTAGGAACAGGAGATATTTCTGCTTCTAATCTACAGCTATCAGGAGATGCTAACATAGACGGTAATATTACGTTAGGAGGTACTATTACCTTAGGAGACGGAAACGACGACAATATTATCATTTCAGGAGAATTATCTTCAAGTATTATTCCTGATGCAGACGGTACTTATGATTTAGGTTCTAATACTAAGAGATGGGCTAATGTTTACGGTGATACTCTATATGGAGACGGTTCAAACATTACTAATATTACTGTAGATCAAGCTGCCACTATTGCGAGTTCTTTTACGAACCAAACATCGGTAGCAGTAAGTCACAATTTTGACAGTAAAAATGTAAATGTTGCTGTATATAATGACAGCGACCAATTAATCTTACCAGCTACTGTAACATTAACAGATAATGATACTGTCACAGTTACTTTTGATTCCTCTACTTCAGGTAGAGTAGTAGTAGCAAAAGGTGGTCATATAGTATCTGGCTCAGTATCAGCTGACAATATTGATGGATTTGATGCTAAAGTTAAAACTAAATTAGATGCAGATAATGTCGTATCAAGTTCTGCTCAAATAGTTGCCGCATTACCAACAGGTACAGTATCAGGATCAGCTCAAATCACTGCTCTAGGATTCATTTCAGAATCTTTCAGCACTGACGGTACAGGAATTATATCTTCATCAGCATTTAGTTCTCCAACACAGGGTACTGTAAGAGCAGTAATTAACGGAGTTACAACAGACGTTGACACGGGATTACAGTCTGGTGATTCACCTCAATTCACAAACCTTACATTAACCGGTGATTTAACCGTTCAAGGTACTACTACTTCTATTGAAACTG
>Ga0181590_10005421_pt1 | contig 10545 bp, 8 predicted proteins | sample 071ome_34_FD_132446 | JGI IMG/M metagenome (GOLD analysis project Ga0181590, IMG submission 132446) | Coastal salt marsh microbial communities from the Groves Creek Marsh, Skidaway Island, Georgia - 071411BT metaG (megahit assembly) | ecosystem: Environmental > Aquatic > Marine > Intertidal zone... | reverse complement strand
TAATTTTAATTTTGAAATTAGTGGCTTAAAAATTAAAAAATTGTTGCTTTCTCAACTGAGATTTAGTTCCTCGAATGTGAAGTTTTCAGATATTGAGTTTGATGAAATATCAAAGTTTGAAGCAATAAATTGTAGTCTAGATTCATTTCACTTTGATAGAATAGACTTGTCTACGACGAATTTAAATTTTGAAAAATCTGTACTAACAGATTGCATCTTCACAAATATTATTTGGCCTATTGAAATTTCATATTGGCAAAAAGGTTTAAAGGAAAAAGATAAGTTCTTTTATTTGGAACAACAGAATATTTTCGGCCAATTAAGACACTATTATAAAAACATAGGAAACAAGGTCATTTCCAGTTTATTTTATAAGTATGAAATGGAAATGTTAATGGTTGTAAATAAACTTAGAGATAATTTAAAATGGTGGCAAAAGCTTCAAAATTGGATAACAATTAATTTTTTAGGGAATTTCGTTGACCGATTTGGTGAGAATCTAGTTAGACCTTTTGTTCTTATGATAGGGTTTCACCTACTATTTTTCCTTTTGTTTTTGTTTGAGGAGCAATCTCACTACTATTTTGCAGAATGGACGAATCCAAAATACCTTTACAAGGGGGCAAAATTATGGCTGTATACTTTAAACCCTATTCATAAAATTGAATACGCTCAATTTGGGGCCGCTAACTTCTTTATGAGGCTTTTCTCATCAATGTTCTTATATCACATAATTAAAGTTGCTAGAAAGCATGTTGTATGATTTTTATTAAAGCTATGGATAACTACTACTTTATAATAATCTCAGATCAATTTACCCAACAGGTAATTGAATCTCAAAAAATAGTTAGTTGTCATTTTCATAATAGGAAAATGGGAATTTTCTGATTGATTCAAACTGGGTAGAGTAATCTACCCTTTTTTATTATCATTATAAATGGAGTAATTTAGTTCATTACGCAACGATGCAGTCTTTATTTATGATTTAGATGAAAGTTAAAGAACTTGAGCAAGTAAAATCACTTCTGAAAAAATACAATGACATACTATTAAATAGTATGAGTATTGCTTTGTCCGAGGATTTAATCAACTTAATTGTCGTAAATGGTGACGATAAAGACTTTGAATTGCTTGAACTAGTAAAGGATAAACAAAAATTCCGAGCTCTTGTAACAACTGAGTTCCTGAAACTAAACTCCAATTCTGTTTTGGATGATTTGAAATTAATGGATGATAATTCTCCTTTCAAAATGGTTAAAAAGAAAAACCTGAAAAATAATCAGAGAACTTTGGATTTATAGAATTAAGTGTTTTTTAAAAGAAAAGCTATGAAATTACCTTATTACCTACAAACTAAAATGGTTAATTCGATTTTATTTGATTGTAATAATTTCCTTTTTAAATGGTGGGAATTTATTCCATTTAATTTTGAGTTAGATTCTAAGGGTTCGAAGTTTGCAGTTGTCAAAGATAATGGAATTATCATAGATTTCGCTTTGAAGCATCCTCGTTTAGATAACAGATATTCTTCTGGTATCAGAATTGAAATTTCTAGTGAAAAAGTTGTTTTTACTGATAGGCGTTTGAATCACGTTAATCCGATTGAAATTGACTTTTCACAAAGTAAGGTAAAGTATAGTAGGTTTAATGGTGTTGAAGATGGTCCTTGGACTGGGTATTATGAGAGTTTTGATTACAAAGAGGAGAGTTTTAATTTGTTAAGCCCTGGTAAAGAGGATTTTGAAAAATTAATAAAGCTTAGCAAGTTTATAGAAATAGGAGCGGATTTACTTAGGTATATCTTGAATTATAACTCTAATTTATTTTATGTTTCTGGGGGGTATATTTTGTATCATAAAAAAGAAGTTAAAGGAGTTAGTTCACTTAAAATTGAGTTAAAATGTGTTGAATCTAAAAATCCTTCAATCAGTCAGTCAGTTTATTTTGAGGAAGGTAATGTAGCTCTTAATCATTTGACATTTTTTGACCCAAAAAACAATGAATTATTAAATAAAAGATTTAAGCCAACTTTTCAAGATGATCTTGAATTTAAGTTAGGAAGAATAAAGTCAATTAATGTGAAAGGAGATTATTATACTTTCTTTTGGGAAGGTGATTCTGCAACCATTATTGAAGTTGATTGGAATAAAAGTGATTTGAATGAGCTTTGTGAATTGAAGCCTTTTAGTGGAACTTGGTTCTATCAGAATCAAGACTTTGGCGATGGGCCATTTTAAACTACATTAAATCTATAACTTCTTGACTATCAGTCGTAGTTATGTAGTTGTAGTGAAGTCGAAAATTCAAACTTTTAAAATTATCCCACTATTAATTCGTTTGCATCATCGAGGATGTCTGTATCGAAATTAGCAAGGTAGGTTTCTGTGGTTTTTAAATCGGAATGTCCTAATGATTCGCCAATAACTGCTGGAGCTACTCCTGCGAATTTTGCTAAAGATGCCCAAGTGTGTCTTGAAACGTAGGAGGTTAATTCAACTTCCAATCCCGCCATTTCCCCTATATCTTTTAGGTATTTGTTAAAGTATTTTCTTCTGTTACGGAATCGATCTCTTTCTTTTTCAACATCACCAATGACTTCTTTTGGTAGAATAGGAAAGATTAAATCATTGTTCATCATTTTGCGACGTTTGGTGTATATGTTAACGATTTCTTGAGCGCGCTTTGTGAGTTTAATATTGTATAATTTTCCCGTTTTGATTCTTCGGTAGGTTAATCTTCCATTTACAATGTTTTCTTTCTTGAGGTAGGCTAGATCAATAAAATTCATTCCTCTGGTATGAAACATAAAAGTGAAGTAATTTAGAGCATGATAACGAGGGTCTTTTTTGTCTATTTTCAAGTTCACCACCTTCGTAATATCTGCCTTTGAAATCGCCCTTTTTGCTGTGTTTTCCTTTTTAATTTTGAATTTTCGAAAAGGATATTTTTCTAAAGGAACATAACCTTCATCAATCGCTCGGTTTATAATTGCCCTAAGAGTTCTTAAATAAACACCTATGCTGTTTATTTTTAGTCCATTACTCAAACAATTCGTCTCAAACGATTTTAAAAATTGAAGATCTATCTTAGACATTAAAATGTCTTTGTCCTTCAGATAGGTTTGAAATGCACTTAAAGTTGCTCTGTAAGATTCAGCAGAACCAACTCTTTTAGCTTTCTTCAGTTGTTCAATGATATTCTCTGTGTATTCAAAAAGAAATACCGCTTTATCCTTAGTTAGTTCTTTAGTAACACCAAATACTTTTTCTACGACGATCTCTTTAAGTTCGTCAATCGAAATAGCAGATAGGTTTTCTTCGTTATCTGCAATAACATTTGTTGCAGAGGCTAGCTTTTTTCTAATGGTTGCATTTGCACGACCAGAATTTGGAAAAGCGGACGTTACTTTTTGCTCAATATTGTTCCATTCCTTTTCATTAAAAGAATAGTTCAAAGGGATGTATCTTGCCTTGCCTTGATGGAATAATTTAAGCTTTAAAGGGTAAGTTGAATTCTCCTTTTTCCGACGAGTATCATAATACAATTTTACAGATGCCATTTTAGTGCTTTAAATACCGTGCAAATATATCCATTTGCACGATATTTGCACGGTGCCTAACGATTTTAATAAACTCTAAAAAACCCAAATGTGTTTTTATTATATTGTAAAACAGTTAGTTATAAACTTTTGCAGATTTTGTAAAACTGTTAAAAACCGCCAAAAAATTGACTCATAATCAAGGGGTCCCTGGTTCGAGCCCAGGTGGGCCCACTAGACTGGACAAATTGATAAAATCGTCAATTTGTCCTTTTTTTTGCTCTTGTAATTCATTGTTTTTCAGCAAGATGAGTTGGGTTAAAGAATTTAGTCGAGTGGTTCGAGCTTTTCTTTTAAAAAATTAGCTTCTTCCTGTATGGTTAGGTTTAGAGTTGAGTTGTTAACTACTCAACTTTAAACGGAATATTTCCTGTGGCAACATTTCCGTTTCCATCTTCTGCAAAAAGAAAAAGTCTATATTCTCCTGGTTTTGTAATAGAGAATTGAACATTACTCTTATTTGAATCTGATTTTTTGAATACTCTTTTTATAGGAGTGGGGGCTTTTTCTTTATCTCCTCCGGTTTTTTTATCTGTACTTTCGGGTATAATTTGCCATTTGTAGGTTATTTCATCCTTTTCAGGGTCGGTAATTATTACAGAGGCATTTAATTTTTGACCTTTCTGTACGATTATATTATCTGCACTAATCTTTTTATTTAAGTTAAAATTCCTGATGTGGGGTGCTTTATTTTTAGGAGGATGACCACTCCAACCTTTTATAATAACATCCATTACTTCTGTTTCATTACCAGATTCTGTGAATAAACTAAACCATGTTGATGTTGTTTCTTGCTTTTGTCCCCACAAGAAGACGTAAGAGCCTAAGCACTGGGATGAGTCTGCTATTATATTCATCATACTTGCTTGGTAGGTTAATGCTTTTTGAGAGCTTGTTTCTTCAATAGCGGCACCCCAGGTTGTTTTATCTACTTCCCACCAACCATATGGACCCCATTCAGCAACAATGTAAGGCTTGTTCCATCCATATAAATCAATATCGTTTTTAACATAAGAAATATCCCCGTAAGTATTTATGCCTAGTATATCCAAGCTAGGAGTGTTTTTTTGTAAAAGCTTAATTTCAGCAACGTCTAATCCTGCTGTCACAATCATTGTGGGATGATTAGGGTCCTCTTCTTTAACAATTTTACATATATCTTCCATGTGCTTCCAAACATCGAAGTTTGTGTAGTCAAGATCCATTTCATTACCAATTCCCCAAATTAGAATAGAAGGGTGGTTTTTATACTTTTTTACTGTTTCTCGAACCATTTCTAGCTGAGCAGAAAGAGCGTTTTTGTTAGAATAATCAAACCCTTGTCTTTCTTGTCCAATCCAAATACCAAAGCAAACAGCAATATCTAATTCTTTGGCCTCTTCTAAAATTTTATCAGTTTGGTCGTTGACTCCCCAAGTTCTTATAGAATTTCCACCATACTCTTTTATTTTTTTTAAGTTAGTTGTGCCTCCAGCACCTTTTATATAGAAAGGTATTCCGTTTCTTGTGAGTTTATACCCTTGTGAAGTATTATGAATTTTAACTGTTGAGCTTAAAGCAATACTTGGGATTAAGAATAATATAAATAAGTAACTAAATATTTTCATTTTTTCTGATATTATTGGTTATGGCTTTTGATATACTTTAACGTAGTCAACTTCCATAAATTTGGGGTCCACAAGAGATAAACTATCTATTTCTCCTCCTAAATTTCCACCTATAGCTGTATTTAATAAAATATGAAAATTGGCATTAAAAGGCCAATTGTTTGAAATGTTAGGGTCACTACTTAAAATCCGAAAAGTCTCCTTGTCATCTAGATACCAAACTATCTTGTTTTCGTCCCATTCTATTGAATATTTATGGAAATCATTATCGTTACTAAACTCAGAATTAGCTCCTAGGTATCTGTGATTATTGAAGTCATCGGCAAAATGTACTGTGTTTAGAATTTCATTTGGTGAATTACCCACATATTCCATAATATCAATTTCGCCACTCATGGGCCACTCTTCTACTGGATTTGATGGTAGGAGCCAGAAAGCGTGCCATAAGCCTTTTGTATTGTCCATTTTTATTGAAGCCTCTATTTTTCCATGAAAAAAATCTGCTAAGCCTTTGGTTCTAATTCGAGCCGAGGTAAAGTTGTAATTTTGTTCCTTTTCAGCGATTGTTTTTATTCTTAATACTCCATTATTTAAAGAAACATTATCTTTTTTATAATATTGACGTTCGTTGTTACCCCATCTCCATAAACCATACGAACTACCGTCACCTATTTGATATTCCCATTTGTCTGGATCCAATTCATCTCCGCTGAACTGGTCTTCCCAAATTAGTTTGTAATCAGTAACTTCTGGCTCACTTTGATGGCAACTTAGTACTAATAATATAATTATTACTGAGATTACTTTTTTTAGCATAACTAATTAGTTTAATTCCCATTTGAAAAGGAAACTTCGAATTCCTCTTCTAAGTTTTGAATTGTTATTCTAAATTTTCCTTTTTCTACAGTCCATTTGTTTTCGAAATTAACGAATGACAAATCTTTTATTGGTATCCTTAATTGAAATTTCCTCTTCTCGTTTTCTTTTAGTTCAACTTTTTTAAAGGCTCTTAATCTTTTTACAGAAGGTGTTATACTGGCTACTAAATCGGAACAATAAACTTGAATTACCTCTTTTCCTTTGAACCTGGAGTTATTTTGAATTGAAACTTGTAATTCTATTGTGTCATTTAAGCCATAAACATTTTTGTTAATACTGAGATTTGAATATTCAAAATTTGAATAGCTTAACCCAAAACCAAAATCCCATTGTGTTGAGCTGCCCTTGAATTTTCTATCATGGTTACTTAAAGAGGATGTTTGACCAAGAAACCTATCCTTTTTTTCAGTGTGTTTGTAATCATAACAAACATTAAGTCCTTGATATTTTGGATAAGTGAAAGGTAGTTTTCCAGAAGGGTTGTTTTTTCCAAATAATGTATTTGCAATTGCTTCACCCCCTTCATTACTTGGTAGGTAACCAATTAAAATTGCTTCAGCTAAAGGTTCAATTTCCCTCATTAATCTTGGTCGAGAAGTTGTTGAGACAATAATTATTGGCTTTTTTGTTTTACTTAATTCTTTAACCAAGTTCTTTTGAGATTCTGGAAAATCAAGAGAATTAATATCGGCAGGGCCTTCAGCAGCAGGGTCTTCAGAAAGACAAACAATAATTACATCGTTTGTTTTTGCTTCTTCTACTACTTCGGATGTGTTAATATCTGAATTTAAGTTAACACCTTGTTTGAACGTTATGTTATTAGATAATTTTGATAATGCATTTTTTATTGTGAGTTTATTCTCAGGGTTATATTGAGTGTCATCTCCTTGCCAAGTATAAGTCCATCCACCATTTAAGTAATTGATAGAATTTGCTCCAGGTCCGGTAAGAAGTATTTTTGCAGACTTTTTTAAGGGCAGTATTTGATTAGTGTTTTTGACGAGTGTAATTGATTCTTGAGCTGCCTCCAGACTTTTCTCTTTGAATTTTTTAGATCCAAAATTTTCGAAACCATCGTAATCCGGAATTGGATTCTTGAAGAGACCTAATTTTTGCTTCATCTTTAGAATTCTTTTTACCGATTGATCAATTCTCTTTTCTTTGATATAACCATCTTTTACGAGCTCTAAAAGTGCATCATTAAATGAGAAATCATTTGGTGTCATACTCATATCTATTCCAGCGTTTATAGCTATTAATACAGCTTCTTTCATATCTCTAGCAACATGGTGGTCCTTGTATAATTTTATAATGTCTTCCCAATCCGTTAAAACAACTCCTTCAAATTTTAGTTCATTTCGAAGTATTTCAGTTAAGAGCCTTTTATTTGCATGCACAGGAATCCCGTTTACCTCACCAGAATTGACCATTATACTAAGCGCACCTTCATTTATAGCTGCTTCAAAAGCAGGAAGGAAATATTCTCTAAGTGCCCTTTCAGGAATCCATGCCGGAGTTCTATCTTTTCCTGAAAGAGGCAGGCTATAACCTACATAATGCTTTAAACAGGAGGCAACTTTATACTTACTATCAATAGTATTTCCCTGATAACCTTTTACGAAAGCCGTTCCCATTGATTTATTGAGTAAAACATCCTCTCCAAACGTTTCATAAAACCTCCCCCATAATGGTTGCCTACCAAGGTCCAGCACAGGTGAGAAGTTCCAATGAATTCCGCATGATGAAACCTCATAAGCCGTTATGCTTGCGACATCTTCTACTAGTTGTGGGTTCCATGTAGCGGCAAGACCTATTTGTTGTGGGAATAATGTTGCATCAACAGTGTAATTTGCTCCGTGAACTGCATCAATACCATAAATAATAGGAATCTTCGCCCCTTCATTGATGGATTTTTTTTGAATGGTTGTAATTACTTTTTTCCAATGATCTCTGGAGATTGGATATCCAGGGGCATTTAAAACTGATCCTACGAAATATTTGTTAATTGCAATTTTTAGTTTTTCAGGGTCAATTTCATGAGGTTTTTTAAGCTTGTAAATCTCGCCTTTTGAAACTAAATCAAGGTTAATTTGAGTCATTTGACCAACTTTTTGTTGAAGTGTCATATTGTTAATCAAAGAATCGATGAATAGCTCATCGTCAGATAGTTGAGTGGAGGAGGAAGTTTTTCCACTATTATGAAATGAAAACAACAATACGATAAAACATACCAAACAGCTTTGCCAAACAATGATTTTTTTATTCAGTTTCATATTGAATTTAATTTAATGTCTTCAATTAGTATTCTTCCATTTCCCAATCCTTGAAATTTTATTTGTTTTATTCTGTCAATTTCTATTTGATTAGAAGATAATTTGAAGTCAGATAATGGTATTTGTATCTCTTCCCATGAATTAGCTTGTTGGCTCGAAATTAGAGCTTCAGAGGTATGGCCTTTAAAATCCTCAATTTTTATTTTAAACGAAGCGTTTTGATCGAAATACACTTTGAGATAGAGCGCTGAGTTCTCCTCTAAACCCCTAAAATTAATAGGGTACCAATTATTCCAATTTATACCCCAAGTTGGATTATTACATTCTGGGTTAGAAAAATCCCATGATATCATAAGCTTATCACTGGAGTCCTTAAACTCAACAAGTTCTTGGAATAGTTTTGAGCTATTTCCCCAACTATCGTATTCAAATTGACCTTTTCTGTAAACAATTTGATTTTTTTTACCTTTTGGCTTTAATAACTCTACATCATGTTGAAAGCTTTTGAGTTTCGATTTATCGAAATCGATTAATTCAATTTCATCAATAAAAAAGCTTCCTGCCCCCTCTAATTGAAATTTAAGTTGTTTGATGGAAAAAAGATCTAAGTCGTCATTTTCAACTTCATCACCGATAGGGAAATCCCAGAGTGGGACGATAACTTGTTTCCAATTCGTATCAATATTTAATCCCTTTAAATACTTTTTACAATCTACAAATAAATATGAACCACCACCAGAAAAGTCCTCCAAGGCTAAAACAAATGGAAGTCCAGCCACTTTACCCTTTTGAGTTCGGACGAAAAAACTTATTGCTTTTTGATTAAGAATCTTATTAAGATTAATTGGTTGCCAATTGTTAAAGCTATTACCGAATCCAATCCACTCACAATCTTTTGATTTATTCCATGATAATTTAATTGATGAACTTCCTTTATAAGAGGTTTCTTGTGTTATTTTAAATTTACCGCAATTGGATAAAGAATTCCAAAGTGTACCTTCTGAATCAGAAAATATGTTCATTTGTCTAATAGACGATGGTAGAGGTTTTTTATATTCGTCATAGAGAGATATTTCCTCAAATTTTATTGAGCAGGAACTAAATAAAACTGTAGATGCTATGACGAAAAAGATTTTTATCATGGTTTGTATGCTTCATTCTCTGTGAATATAATATGATCAACTAAAGCTTCTGATTTTATCCCACTATCTTTATTTGCTAGGAAGAATACATTGATACCAATTAATTTTGATGGTTCTAGTAGGCCATTTCCATTTGTTTCTACAGGTTGTCCATCTCCATCATATTTTAAATCGTCATATTTAATGCTTGCCAGGTTCCACTTATCATTTTCATACCAATATTCATAAATGTACCTATCCTCAGTCTCTAAATTGAATGAACCATCACCATTGTCATCTTCATCGAACCACAAAAGAATAAAGCAGTTATCAGGCCCCGTATTGCTAATGAATTTAGTAGCCATATTAAAAAATAAATTTCCTGCATTTGCAGGTAATCCAAAGCCGTCTTCATTTGCATTGATTTGGAATGATCCAATGGCCCAATCCCAGCTTACTGTTCCTTCCCATTTGTAAAAGCAGCTGCCCTTTGCTGATAAATCTGAATTACAATTTATTGAAGCATTCACACCTGATTGGTTAAAAAAACTCCAATTTTCATCTGTGCCGTTTTCAAAGTCTGTAATTACATAGCCTTTATCTTGTTTCAGACCTATAATATTTACAGAATCTATAATTATGGGAGAATTTTCCTCATTAGGAAACGACATTTTCACAATTGCCTTTTCTTGTTGGAAAGAGGGGAAAGTGTTGGAACCTCCTAACCATGCAGTGTTCGTTGAGTTAATTATTCTTTCGGTTCCACTAAAAGTTCTTATTGCCCCTGAAGTTTGCCCGGTTATTTCAATTTCCCATAGCGTGTTTTTTGATAATTCTACATCGAAATTAATCTCTTCCCCGGACTCAAAGTCAACTTCTTCATCTAGGTTTAAACTTGAAATTATATTTCATTTCACTAGCTTGATTTGGCCAATTTCCTCCAACCATATGAACCATCTGCAACATCCATATTTCAGGATTTTGAAACTTCATTTCTTTATCTGCATATTCGTAAACAACTTTTAGTAAAGCTTTATGAATAGACCTAAGATTACCATTATTTTGTT
>Ga0181590_10005412_pt1 | contig 10553 bp, 9 predicted proteins | sample 071ome_34_FD_132446 | JGI IMG/M metagenome (GOLD analysis project Ga0181590, IMG submission 132446) | Coastal salt marsh microbial communities from the Groves Creek Marsh, Skidaway Island, Georgia - 071411BT metaG (megahit assembly) | ecosystem: Environmental > Aquatic > Marine > Intertidal zone... | reverse complement strand
TTTGCACCCGTAGCTCAATTGGATAGAGCGCCTGACTACGGATCAGGAGGTTGGGAGTTCGACTCTCTCCGGGTGTGCCACTCTAAATGAGCGGAGCATTTCAGTCAGAAAAGAAAAAACAAATTATTCCTTCTTCTCTTCCTTATCTAATTGTTTAGCTTGAGGTTTATCCTCTTTTTTATCCTTCTTCGAATCTGCCTGGTCTTCAGGGTTAGAATCTGATGCAGGAGCTGAGTCTTTGGAAGATTGTGCTTCTTTGCTTGGCTCTTCGGACATATCCTCTTCTGTGTCAGTTGTGAACTTAGAGGCTTCTGCAGATTTTTTATCAGCAGGCGGTTTATCCTCTTTTTTGGGCTCAGAAGAATCTTTTTCCGTTTTGGCAGGTTCCTTTTTGGCTTCAGGGTTAGGTGAATCGGAAATCTTCGAAGAACCATCCTCTTTTTTACTTTCTTTGGATTCTTCCTTCTTGTCAGAATCCTTTTCTTTAATCTCCTTTTTGCCTGAATCTTTGGATGAGTCTTTTTTATCATCCAAATCCTTCGACTTGGAATCTTTTACATCCTTATCGGATTTTTTATCGTCTTCCTTCTTTTTGTCGTCTTTGTCATTATCCTTGTCAGACTTCTCAAGAACAGCGTCTTCGTTTTTAGCTTTCACCTTATTGAGGACTTTTTTCTTTTTCTCCGCTTCTGCTTTGGCTTGGGCCGCCATTTCCTTTCGGGCTGTGATAAAGGAAACCACGCAAAGAATTACGAAAACGAGCAGCAATCCCGCTGAAGCAAGCATGGTGGTGGCTTTTAAGGAAGAAGCATGAATGATTCCGTAGGTTTCACCCTTGAGCCAGTTCATCTCTGAAATTGCACCAGGCAGCATTCTGAAGGCTAACATGATAAACCCAACCAGCCCAATAAGCACAGCAACATGCATGATGTGTTTTTTTGCATTTGGCTTCATTTCTGCACCTTGTACAAGAGCGATGAGAATGATTCCAATGATCCCGGGAATGAAAGCAGTCCAACTTTTGGAAAATTGAAGCGAATCGCCCGGTTTTAATTCAGTCTTGGACTCAATATTTGTCCAATTTGTCGAGGTAAGAGTAACGGGGGAGGTGTTTCCGGTGAAATTTTTATAGACCAAGCGAACTGTGGATCGATTGGCGTCGGTTTCAGCCAAGTTACCAAGCTCACCGGTCTCCGCATGCACGATCAATGCTTTCTGTGTATCCCCTTTGGAGGAGGCGTGCCAAAAGGATTGAGTTTCGTATGCTGTCGAACCTTGCTCTACCGCATAATTGGCCTGTGATCTATCTTTTGCGTGATTTTGATTCAGGCGATGCACTATCCAGAAGGCATATTCTCCAGCTGACTTGCTTGATGGAAATCCCAAATCTACAGAAACCGAATCGTTCCCATCGGACAGAGTGAACTCTGCATCATCAGCAATTGGACCTGTCAACTTTAAGGACAAGCCAATATCTTGAAATAAATATCCAGCCAAACCTGTGAGGATCAAGAGTCCGCCGATAATAAATGTTGGAATTTTAAGCATCTATTTAAAAAATTGGTAATTGATGATTCAGGCAAGCTTGGAAAGTGATTAATTTGAGCCTAACTTTTTAATATCGAGGAATTTGATTTCTTGCTGTAGTTTATTTGAATGCCTCCTCAATCGACACCTGATATCTTAGAGCAAACAGAAGTTGAGATTGAGCTTGCACAAGTTTGGAAAGTGATCGTTTTAAATGACCCGGTAAATTTAATGAATTATGTGGTCATGGTTTTTCGCAAGGTTTTTGGCTATGGGGAGCAGAAAGCGATTAAGCATATGAAAGAAGTTCATGAGTTGGGTAAGTCAATCCTATGGACCGGTGAGCGCGAACAAGCCGAAAGCTATGTTTTTCAGCTGCAAAAGTGGCGTCTTCAGGCTGTTTTGGAAAAGGATGATTGAATTTCAAATCAAAGTGGATTCTCGAATCCTTCAGGCCATTTTACCGCAATTAGAAAAAACTTTTGGTCGTGCTTCCAAATCGGGTGGTCTCGCTTATGCCTGCCCTAATCCGATGGATGAAGATTTTGTGGAGGCATGGGAAAGCGGACTGAAAGATGAGTTCCTTAATGACCGTAAGGCCTTGGCTCGTTTACTCAGGAACCCCAAGTTTAAACACGGATATATCGAAGTAGAAGAGGACGAGATAGAAGAATTACTCCGTAGCCTAACTGAGCTTAGACTTACCTTGCGGGACGATGCCCTTAGTGAAATTTCAGATGAGCAACTTGAGCAAGGTGATATAGATCTCCACGCAGAGAAATCGACCGTTCGTATTGGCTATTTTGCATACCTGGTGATGGCTGAAATTCAGGAAAGACTTATCTCTGAATGTAGCTAAGCCGGTCTAAGAATTTGGTTATTGGCGACCGCGATGCCTCCAAGCATGGCCCCAACGATCCCAATGTAACCTTGGTCGGTACCGGCAAGAAATAAGTTTTTATACTTGGTTGATCCATCTCTTGACTTGGTTGGAGAGCCATAAAGAGTTCCATTTTCGTGACTGGTGAAGCGTTTGATGGTCTTGGGTGTAAAGGTGTCTCGTAATATAATTCTATTTGTGATTTCATCCATACTGTCAACTCCCCCATTCAAGTAGCGAAGACCATTTTGAAGAATACGATCTTCATACTTTTCTTTTTCGTTTGTATATTGTTGCTTCGATAATGAACTCCAAAAAGGAAAATTAGCAGGGTGGGTGATCCGCAGTTTAAAATTAGATGAATCGTTTGCAGACTGATAGTTTTCTGGAATGCAAATCACCCCAGATCGTAAATCCACTGGGTCTTGGGGACAAATATAGTCAAATTTTTCCGAATCATTGAAAAAGACGACCGTTTCTTCCCAGTTTAATTCCTTGGGTGTGCCTTGCATGACGGAAATTGATTCAAGAATAGTAAAATTACCAACTTCCGATTGGCTCTCTTCATGATATTGGGAAGATAGCAGCGATTCAGTTTCGATGACTCCACAGGTGGAGATAATTTGTTCGGCGATCACATTTTCTCCTGATTCGAGTTCAATCTCTGCAATCTGATCATCGCGAACATGGAATTTACTGACTCCGGTGTTCATTCGTCTTTCGACACCCAGTTCTTTTAACTTTAGGCAAAGAGGGTCCAGGATTGCTCGAATTCCTTGCTCTGGACGGGCAAGACCCTGCCTGAAAATTGCATCGAATAACATTACAAAAGTAGGGAAATCGATATCATCATGGCGGGCAGACCCGTAATAACAGGTGGGGCAGAGGAGCATTTCTGCCAGAAGAGGCTCGATACTTGAGTCCTTCAATATTTCCCTCGTGGAAAGTTCCGGTGCGTCTACTGAATACGCGGGAAACTCCTCCATTTTTTTTAAAAGTTTACCAAAGGCATCTATGCTTGCGGGAAACTTTTCATTTACTTCTTCAACGAAGTTGGGGAAATTATTGGAAAATCGAAGTTCTTTTTCAGGAAAGGAGATTCTTGAGTAGCTCTGCTCCTTCAGCTGAAGCGAATCGAGAGGTATTCGTAATTGTCTGCATAACTTGAAAAGGGGGGATTTTTTTCCTGAGTCCTCAGACGGGAAATTGGTCAGGGCATGCAGTCCAACATCGAACTTCTTTCCTCCTTTGGCGTAAAAACTATTGAGTCCACCAACTACATAATGTTTTTCCAAAATCAGAACTTTTTTTCCAAACATCGCCAGACGTAACGCGGCAGAAAGTCCTGATAGGCCTGCACCGATAACAGCTACATCATATGTGTTATTTTCCACTGCTTGTTAGGAGAATGAATTTAATTCTCCTAAGGAAAAAAGGGATAGAGGATTACGCAGCAGCAGATGCTTCGAATTTAGGCAAAAGGTAATTGCCGCAACTATCCAAAGATTCAAGTTCCCGATATTCAGCTTCAGGTACATCGATACCATGCTGTTTGCGGAGTTCCATGACAATGTCCAAAAAGTCCATTGAATCAAGATCTAGCTGATCACGCAACCTAACCTCAGGCTTTACATCCGTGAGATCTTCATCCGGTGCAATTTCAGCAATAATATCTAGTACAATTTGTTTTATTTTATCCTTTGTCATGTCTAACAAATAAATTTCTATCTTACCCCGAGAATTTTTTCAAGAGCAGAACTGAATTGATTCCAAGCATACCAAATGAATTATTCAAGATGACATTGATTCCTCCATCCTTCTCTTTTGGCTGATTGACCACCAAGCCAGGCAAATGACAGGAAGGATCTAGGGTATCCAAGTTGATGGTGGCATGGGCAATGCCGTCATCAAAAGAAGGAAGATTACCAGCCAGTTCTATGGCACCAGCGGCTCCCATGGAATGTCCAATAAAGCTTTTAGTGTTGTTCACGAGGGTCGCAGAATTTTCACCAAACACATTACGCACGGCCTTGCATTCCTGCTCATCACCCTGAGGGGTTGAGGTTGCATGGGTGCTGACAAGATCGACATCCTCAGGAGTTAGTTCAGCATTTTCGAGAGCCTGGCGGATACATTCTTCCTGTCTTTCTGGATTAGGTAGAACATAATCCGTTCCATCTGAATTGATACGATAGCCAAGAATTTCCGCAATTATGTTTGCGTCTCTTGCAAGGGCATCTTCCAGTCGTTCCATTACATAGACGCAACCTCCTTCGCTGACGACTATACCATTACGGTCTTTATCGAAGGGACGACTCGCTTTGGTGGGATCATCATGTGACGCTAGAGCTCCTTGACTTTTAAAACCGGCAAAAATGCCAAACGCCCGGATACTTTCACTGACACCCCCGGCGAGGGCTAGATCACATTCTCCAAGGCGCAACATTTGTACACCCTGGATGATCCCCGCGTTCCCAGCGGCACAGGCAGCACCTATGGTGTAATGAGGACCGGTCAGCCCAAGGTTAACGGTGATTTCACCCGCCGGATTATTGGCAACGGTTCTCGGGTTGTGATGATGGGTCCAGTATTTGACATCTTCATCATAATGATCGACCAATTGGCAAACTTCCGTCTCGGTCTCCACATTTCCATGTTCGGTAATGCCAAGATAAACACCAATTCGGGAAGGATTTAAATCGTTAAGGGAAAGACCCGCATTTTGCAGGGCTTCATGGGCACAATAAATACCAATTCCACCTGCTCTTGTTCCCACTCTTACTTCCTTGCGGTTCTGGTATTTTGTTTTTTCAAATTCGCAAACACCGGCCGCCTGCTCGCCCATATTACGAACGGGGAATTTGACCACTCCGCTTTTACCTTCGAGTAGAGCCTGTCGAAAAGTAGGCAGGTCATTTCCCAAAGGACAGGTAAGTCCAACTCCGGTTATGACGATTCTTTGTGGATGCATGAAAAAAGATTAAAGTGAGGGCTTTTTCTTTGAATGTAATAATTCCTGATAAAAGGCAAGGTATACTCGTGCAAGAACTATAGTCTAGTAGCGAATCTCAAAAACATCAATTCGCTTGCGAAGCGTGGCTCGGGTTATACCCAGGAGTGCGGATGCCTTTACTTGATTTCCCCCACACTCCTTAAGGGCTCTTTGTATAATTTCTTTTTCAACGGTTTCGATTAGATTACGATCCGTGTTTTGCCTGGCATGGGCATAAGCGATGTCGAAACTTTCCTCGATACTGATTGAACTGGGTGCATTGGATCCCGAGAACTCCTGCCCATCCTGCACATTCTTCTCACCAAAATTAATCCGATCATCTTGAGGCTCGCTAGGAGGTGGCACGCTGGGAGGCTGATCGGCGGAATCATGCACTTCTGAAAAAACACTTGGTTGTGCCTCCAGTTTATCATCAGATTTGGATTCGGAAGAAGATTTGTTTTCAATCTCGGAAATTAGCGTAGCCGGCAGATCTTTGCTGAGGATTCTTTTACCTTTGGAAATAACGGAAGCTGAATGAAGAACATTTTCCAATTCTCTAACATTTCCCGGCCATGGATAACGACCTAATAAGTCCATGGCCTCTTTGGAAATTTCTGCGGTCCCTGTGCTCTTTTCACTGTTAAGGCGTTGCAACATGAAATCTACCAATTCAGGAAGATCTTCCATTCTTTCCCGAAGGGCAGGGGTTTTGATTCGTACGACATTTAGTCTGTAGTATAAATCTTCGCGAAAGGTTTTTTCCTGAACCATTTCCTCCAGGTTCTTGTGTGTGGCTGCAAGCAACCTTACATCCACCTTTTTTACTTTGGTTGCTCCCACTCTTTGGATTTCACCTTCTTGAATGGCCCGGAGAATCTTTGTCTGGGTGGGGAGTTGCATGTCGCCAATCTCATCGAGAAAAAGAGTGCCTCCATGGCATAATTCAAACTGCCCGGCCTTGGCCTCGGTGGCTCCGGTGAACGAGCCTTTTTCATGCCCAAAAAGCTCACTTTCTATAAGGTTTTCAGGTATTGCCGCACAATTGACGGCATGAAAGGGAGCATCTGAACGGTGGCTGTGTCGGTGGATACATCTGGCAACCAATTCTTTTCCGGTTCCACTCTCCCCTGTAATCATAATCGTTGCTTCGGATGCAGCAACCTGACCGACTTGCTTAAGGACCTGCTGCATCTTCTCTCCACTGCCTACAATACCCTCTGCGTAATCAGCTGAATTGAGTAGGTGCTCGTAGGCATCTTCACTATTCAGGGAATCTTTACTTGCTTTGAGGGCTTTGCTGACCAGTTCTTTCAATTTTGCCAGATCGAACGGCTTGAGCACATAGTCAAAAGCACCATGTTTCATCGCTTCAATTGCGGTTTGAGTTGTGCCGTAGGCAGTCATCAAAATTACCAGCGACTGGGGAGCCGCAGTTCTCAGGTGTTGCAACGTTTCAATACCTGAAATCCCTCCCATCCGGTTATCGAGAAAAATTAAGGTAGGCTTTTCTAACTTGGCAGTTTCGATGCCTTTCTCTCCAGAGTCGGCGGATATGACCTGAAGTCCTTGACCTACCAATACTCGGTCTAGCGAGTAGCGGATCTCAGCGTCATCATCAATAATTAATACAGTTGCTTCAGTTTTGTTCACGAAAATTATTAAATTTAAATTTGTATTTCTAAGATTCTTCCTGAAAAGATCAAAGACAATGATAAGAAAGATTCTTATCATTGACGAAAAATGGCCTAGCTACATAATGATTGTAGTTGTGCCAGGGTAGCTCAGGCGGTTAGAGCGTCGGACTCATAACCCGAAGGTCGGCGGTTCAAGTCCGCCCCCTGGTACCAATTTTAAAAAGATTAAACCTATTTATTTTTTTCTTTTTTAAAAAGGCGATCAAACATGCTTTTCTTTTGAGTGCGGTTATCTTCCTTTACCTCAGTTTCAGGTAGAGATTCATTCGAGTCCACTGTTTCAATTACCCCGGGGGTTATGGGTTCCGATACCTCAGGGTTCGCAGGAGGTTGCGGAGTAATAGTGGGTGGTGCGATTATAGTTCTAGTTGGGTTTTGTGATACAGGGCTTGGTAAAGATTTATCGGGTGTAGGTACCTCATTGTTGATCGGTGCTACTTGCAAAGCTTTGATTTGCTCGTCTGTCTTGCCAACATAAGTGCGCATGACGAGATCGTGATCTTTGTTTAGCCAATGGCTACCAAACTCATATGGATTAGCCTCTGCGAATGCAAATTCTCCAAACCACGCCTTGTTTTCGGTGATTTTGTCACAGACCATGAAATATCGGGTACCCACTTTCTGTGGTATTTCACCTTGCATTCGAATGGTCAACCAACCCGCTTCTCTTTCTCCTAGTCCTTGTGTAGCTAATTGACTGACGATATCATCTCGAGTCAGAATCCAACTTCCATATTTTGGGCCGGAATCAGGATTACCGGCTCGTACAAATCCACTCATGGATAGTCCGTAATGAGGAGAATCCAAAAGATTGGCTTTTCCGTAGAGAAGGACCTTGGTTAGAATTCCATTTTTAGATGCGGTAAAACTGGTCCAGTTCTTACGAGGAACATAACTGAAGCTGGTGGTGTGTTGTTCCTTAAAGAATTCCTGCGAATGATCAAGTTCTTCGACCCGTACCTTGGGGTAATCAAGAACAGAGATAGTGGTAGAGCCTGCTTCATTGATTACAGATACATTGCGCGAACCATTGGAGTCTTGCACTGATGAACTTTTTTCAGGTAGGGAATCACCACCACATCCCCAAAGGATGAGTAATGAGAGACTAAGGAAATGGAAGGGGAAATTTTTCAATTTGGGCAGAAAATAATCTTGTTTATGCAAACAAGTGAAATGCTTTCATGCAAGACTTTAACATTTGGCTCGTTTTTATTACATCTTATGGTAAAGAAATTCGATGGATAGTTTGGCTTTTTGGCTCCCACTCATGCTACTTTTCGCCTCTGCATTGCTGGGGACAGTATTGCAGCGACGATCTAAGGATCATTGCCTTAAGAAATTCGAGGGTCGTGCTGTAATCATACCTTCCCTTACTGGGAAATTAATGGAAGGGACACTCAGTGTATTTGCCCAGGGCATTCAAATTATTTATCCACAAAAAGTAGATCAGGAAATGGGTCTAGTAGACTCTTTTGTTCTGCATCCCGCCGAGATCGAAAAGATTCCTTATATAATTCGCCTTGCACCCGACCCTGATACCCGTGCCGGAGTTCTCTGGAGGAGAGAAATGTCCAGGATTTTACACCCGACTATTATTGACCGGTTACAAAGGAGCACCTTAACCTTTTATAATATGTTGAAAGATGCTTTTGGTCAGGCGGCCAAAGCAATCCTTGGGGCCTTGAGCAAAGATTCTGCCTTTTCCCAGGTCAAAGATTCCGGCAAGCGACTCGAAGAAGTAAGGTCGGGTTTGACTGATCTTGTCCCGAACGCATGGGAACCAATTCTGGAAAAATATCGCGGCCGCCGGGTTGTCTTAGAAAGAAAGGGAAAAGAAGGTTCAGTTTATGACAGCGGAGTGCTTGAAGACTACTCCTCCAAATACCTGCTTCTGCGGGAAGTAAAGCTTCAAGACCCTGAACTCTTAGAATCAATTGATCGTACCGTGAAATCCAAAAGGAAGTATGGATATGATATTCTTTTCTCACGCAAGCTCGCAATAATCCGGCATACCATGCTTGATGAATCTTCTAATTAGTAAGCAACTTCTTGACCATCCAGCGTACATTGAATACTTTGAGGACTTAAGACTTCTGCATCGTTCGAGAAGTTTCATTGGTTCTTTTCCTTACTCCACTCATTAGGGGAATCTATCGACAGGCGTTTGCAGTCAGGCCGTAAATCGGAAGACTAAAGGCGTTGCGAGGGTACCCACCTGGACCTTTAAAGGTCACAGAACCGATGTGCCCGATGTACGGCGAAAGTGGAAGTCTTTTTTTATATGATCATTAATTCAATCGAGCCCCATCTGCTTAGCTGCCCTCTACCTGAGCCAGTTATTTATGCTTTTCAGGGAGGGCAACGGACCATCTATAAGCGCGATGCAATGGTTGTTCGTATACTAACGGATGATGGAATGACGGGATACGCTCCAGGGCCTGCCTCAATAGATGTTGCTCATAAAATTGAAAAAGAAATAGCTCCCCAACTTGTAGGGCAAAAGATAATCGACCCTTCCTATTTCGTCGACGATATGGTCGAAAAACATGGGGATGCGATCTGGTCAGCTGCCGGTGCGGTGGAAGTGGCTTTGTTTGATCTATGGGGAAAGGCAAATCAATGCTCTGTGACTGATTTTTTTGGTGGGCGAAAACAGGAGACTTTAGCCTGCTATGGGAGTGCTGGCATGTATCAATCTCCCGAGAAATATGCCGAGGAAGCGGCGGCCGTCTGTGAACTCGGATTTGAGGCTTATAAGTTCCGACCTGCGCTTGGTCCAGCTGAAGATCTTCGGACAGTTGAATTGATGAGGGAGGCGGTGGGCCCTGATGTGGGACTTTGTCTGGATGCTCATGCTTGGTGGAGGATGGGTGATCATTCCTATCCGCCCGCCATTGTGGAATTGCTCTCTGAAGCGATCGCGATGCATGGAGTCACTTGGTTGGAGGAGCCCTTGCCAGTAGAGGATAGAGATGGTTATGCCAGGTTGAAAGCGATGAGTTACATCGATATTGCAGCGGGCGAGCATGAACAAGATTTACTCGGATTTCGTACCTTACTGGGAAGAGACTGTGTAGATATTGTACAAGCGGATGTTTCTCACCACGGTGGACTTTCTGGGCTATCCAAAATTATTGATCTTTGTGAGCGTCGTTATGCAACCTTTGCTTTTCACAACTGGGGAACTGCCTTGGAAACCGTTGTCGATGGATTGATTGGATCCTGTTTTTCACGGGAAACAGCTCGTTGGTTGGAGTATCCACAGTACGCTCATCGGGATGCCCGGGTGATGTATCCTTTTCCGCTTTCGGATGAATTGGTTCCGGATGCACCCGTTCCTGTAAAAGGAGAATTACCCTTACCTGATGGGTATGGATTAGGAGTGGAAGTCAATGAGGAGGTCTTTTCGAAATATCCTCACCAAAAGGGGCCATGGAGTAAGTTCGAGATCGATTCC
>Ga0181590_10005411_pt1 | contig 10553 bp, 3 predicted proteins | sample 071ome_34_FD_132446 | JGI IMG/M metagenome (GOLD analysis project Ga0181590, IMG submission 132446) | Coastal salt marsh microbial communities from the Groves Creek Marsh, Skidaway Island, Georgia - 071411BT metaG (megahit assembly) | ecosystem: Environmental > Aquatic > Marine > Intertidal zone... | reverse complement strand
GTTTTTTCATCATAACCTGTTAAATCAGATGCTCTAATCGTGATATTTTTATTATATCCTGTTTCTGCTGGAGGCGTGCATTTAATACCTATGTCCCAGTAGCCGTTTCCTCTGCCAAAATTTATTGGTTCATCCATTTCTATTCTATATCCGCCAAGCCCAGATATTGCAACTTTAGGAGTGCTCTTTTTTCTATCATCAAATAATGAATTATCTCCATCAACAGTTCTAACCTTAAAAATAATTTCGGTAGTCTTGCTATTAATAGTCACGGTATTATTTTCGATATTTTCATATGTATTACTGTCATCTATAGAATACTGAATATTGTCTATTTTTATCTTCTCAGGACCTATTGATAAAAAGTCAACACTTTTATTGGTAGCGATATTTGTTGAATACCCGGTATGGGCAGGTTGTTTGTCTATATGAACTGTATGTTTCCATCTTTTTGTACTATGGTCAAAGTAATTAAAATTGGTAATGTTAACATCTGGTAAATTGCCTAGAGAACCATTAGATATAATTAGTTGATTATCAATATTTGGATTTAAATGACTTTTTATATTCTGATCACTGTCTATTAGGTATACAATTCCAGATCTACCTAGATAACCACTATTATACGGAGTTTTTATTGTTAATACATTTGGAGCAAGCATGTCTTCTATATAATAGACATTGCTAATATCCGGTGCCCCATCATCAAAATCGAAATAAAATTTTCTTTCTGATCCATATGGTCGAACAACACCCATAGCTCCATTTGCATCAGTTAATACATTTGTTCTTTTACCAATGTTAGCCCTGTCTGCAAAATCCGATATTCCTGTAAATGCAGCTATGTTATATCCAGATATCGTGATGCATAAAGTTCCCGACGAACAAGCATCTGTATTATGCACTATGGTATAAATACCAGTCTGTGGATTAGAAACATGTCTACCTTTATCATCAGATGGATAATTTGCTGTAACACCACCATATGTATGGTAATATATATTATTGTAATCTAATACATCTAATTGTCCGGATGTAGATTTAATAAACTTAATTATGCCTGTGTTATGTAATGATAGATTATGTGCAACTCCGAAAGCAGTATCAAATCTTTGCTGATCTTGGAATAGTATGGGATAAACAAAATCCAAAGAAGATTTAGCTGGAATGTTTCTCAAACCTCTAATTGATATACCACTGATTAAATTGGTTTGATTGCTACTATTATACTTATGAATATAGTTACTAACTCCACTATTGGCAAGAGTTTGATTGTTTAGCTCTAAAATCTTAATCTCATCGTCCTTAACCAGATAAGAATTTTTAGTAGCGCAATTAGAAATTTCTATAATATTACCATTAAAAAATATTTGCTTATTTTTATCATAATTTGCACCACAGTATTTATTCTTGGTTTTAATATAGGGCATGATATGAAAATCATGTTTTAATAATGTTGTATAGTTCGGGTCTATCTGCGGAATGTATTGAGGTAGTTGAGTGTCACAATCTACACAATTATTCGAGTTTAGTGTAGGAACGGGTTGGTATACCAATGAAGGCTCTTGTGGATTGATATATGGATAATAGTCATTGGTGGTATTTAATAATCCAGAACTTTCTAGAATATATGGCTTAACCTCCACGACTGAATCCATATATGTTGCTAAATTAAAATAATTCACATACTGACCGCTTGAAATATCTAGTTCTATTTTAAGCTTATCGAATCTATTAACAGATAAAGTTAGATCTAAATTTTTATTGAGAGGATCTAAATCAATATCAATACCTGTTGTAAATATATTTGTGTCATAAGCGACAGGATTAATCGTTGACAGAGATTCTCTATATCTTTCCACCTGTTCTGAGAATGTGGTTTTATATATTCTTAATTTATTTAGACCTCCTGATACACTGTAGTTACCATGTAGTCTAATTTGATTGGAGTTGTGTCCTAAATAAACGAATTCTAAATATTTATTGTGTTCGCTAGTAGTTCCCGTGGCCTGTAATAAATGCGTGTATGGGCTATCCGAAGAGCCAATACCATCTAGTTCTATAGTTGATGGATTGGCATTAATTAAATAGTATTCTGTATAGCCTATATCTGTAGATATAGCTTTTCTAAGTATTCTACAGCCTGAATATAATAAATTATTTCCAGTGCCAAAAATTGAAGCATATCCAATATATGCATTATCAATCATATCTGTATCTGTAGAAATAACATTATTATTTTTGGGAATAACCCCAGTAAAATTAAAACCAGAAACTAATGATTCTATTTGATATCCAAGTATATTACTACCAGAGTGATTTATCATGAATCCTGATTCTAGTCTATTGGTAATATTATTATCAATAGTACATGTGCCTTCAATATCAAAGCTAATATTGTCTATAATTCCTGTGATAGTAATTTGATCTATTTCGAGGGTTGCATCAGTACTTTTAGATGTTTCTAATAGCAACGAGTCTTTGTTTGGTTCTAGATCTTTAAGTGCTTGACTTGATAATATGTTGTCTTTAGTTATTAATCCAGCAAGTAGACCACTACTATAGTTAAAGCCACTAGGGAATGTGACAATTAATTCATCAAAAGGTTTGATAGCACCAGAAGGTATACTAAAAGTAAAAAGTTTACTACTATGATCATATTGAAAAGGAATATTGTAATAAAAATTAGAAATATTATTCAGATTATATCTGATATCATAGATATTAGAATGATCATGAAATAAAGAACCACTAAATTCAATGCCGTTTGTGAGATATTCTGCATCTATGGCTTGATCAAAATAATCATTGCGACCATTTTCTTTTAAGAAGTAATTTTTATCGTCTTTTACAGATATTCTATTACCGTCAATGGTAATAACATCAAAAGTATAATTTTTTGGTCTATTAACAATACCTGTGTTTATACCACTTAAAACTGTTATACTGTTTCTAAAGGCTACGGGTACCCTATTAATAATAGAACTTGACTCTTCTATATAGCCATGATTTTCGTCTATATTTGCTATAAATTCTCCGTCTCCTGCTATGCCAGAATCTGGCAGATAGAAGTAATTTTTTATTCTAATTGAATTACTGTCTAGAATGCTAATATCTGTATAGTCTTTTTGAATAGGAAGATCTAAGAATTCATTAGAAGACGAAACTGTATATAAATTAATATGATTAATATCTCTATTATCTAAATTGATATCTGTGTTAAAATTCAAGTCAATATTAGTAGTACCAGCAGTAGTATAAATATCAACTATAGCAGTAGTATATTCAGCATTTTCTAAATTTAATGCTTCGAATCCTTTAATGCCAGTAGTTGCCATATTATAAACACAATTACCGGTTTGTATGATATGTTCGTATCTTTGTAGGCCGCTAATATTATATTGTTCTGCAGCTGGCGCTGTATTATTATGTGTAATAAGTGTTGATTTATTAGGTCCTGTATAAATAGAGTTTATTTTTACATAGTATTTTTCATTAATAAATGGAAATTGTATTAATTTGCCCCAATTATAATAATAGTTATAAATGTTATCAGAAAGATCGATACCATCAGGATAAATAAGCTTTTCTTCTCCTTGTCTAGTACCAGGGAATAATAAACATACATCACCAGACCTGGCAGCTATTGCATAATCATGGACAATAGGATCTCCATTCTCGGATAGAAATTGATCAAATTGACTTATTAATAATTTGCCATTATCTTTAACCACATTGTAGTTTTCAAAAAGCTCGTAACTGCGATTTATCTCTACTCTTGTTCCATGATGATTTTCATTATTGGAAATAATATCATTAGAGTCTTCTGTAAAGAGCAGGGAATTATCCTCTGAAAGCAATGTGCAGAAATCTCCTGAACCAAGACCATACATAACCAATACTGGATTCTCTATACTATCTCGGAAACTAAATAAGTCTTCTCCATATTTTATATTGCTTCTTTTTAATCCAGACTGTGGGGGTAAATTAAAATTGTCTAAATTTCCGCTAGTGTCTATTTCTATATTGTAATCCCTAGACCTGGGTGTAAATGATACTAATTGATTTTCTATTAGATCGGCATCGTTGCATTCAGGGTAGCCGCTAGCCCAAACAATATTTACACTTAATCTATCATTAGCTATAAGATAACCATTTGCATGTTCTGTCTCAACATAATGAGAGTCTTGTGTAGCCAAAAAAGTATCTCTTATATTGGAGTGTCTGGATACAATTATATTATTATCTTCAGTTTTTATTAGCTCAGGAAATTCCGTAACTAATTCTGTGGATAAAGCTAGTCTGTCTCCAACAAAAATAGAATAATCATTAAAAGACTCAACTGTAAAATAAGGAAGCATCAAAGCTTCTGTAGTATATACATCTAAACCAGAGAAGAATACATTATTATTATCGTTGTAAGAATTTGTAAAATAGATTCGTCCGTCAGTTAATCCGGGCGTTCCAGAGAGAGAGAATGGTTTATAAACATTTACAACTCTACAATCATTGGGCAAGCTGCTATTTTGTAATAGTCCGCTCTTAGGAATTTTTCCAACATCTCCAGAAATGGAAATTAATGGAAAATCAAAAGTAAGATTTCTAGCTTCAAAAAAATCTTTATTGTTAATCAATATGCCAGTAAAATTATTTTGAGACGTAATAAATTCCATATAGGGTCTATAAGATCCTATTCCGCTAATTTGAGCAAAAATATGTCCTGATGGCAAGTTCTCATCTATACTTGTTGATGACAATCGTATGTCTGTGATTGCTAAACTATCTTCACTTTCTGCTTCAAAAATTTGTACCGAATCGTCTGTTATAGTAAGGTAAAAATCGTCGAATATTTCTGAAAAATTATTGGCTGCATATACTCTGATGTTATATGTACCCAAATCACACCCAGAAGGACTTCCACTAAAATTTAATGTGGTGTTATTAAAAGTAAGCCATGAAGGTAGCGGCTTACCATTCTGTAAAGAAGATCTGTATGATAAAGAACCTTCATTGTCTTCTTCATTAAATAAATTTGATGGAATTGTATAATTAAATCCATCAGATATATCAATGACTTGATCAGGGATGTTGTATAGTCTGAATGGGTCTCTTTTATCATTGACTGTAATAGTGAGATTTTTTTCTTTAAATCTATTGTCAGATCTATCAGTAGCTTTGATTCTAATATTATAGATATTTTTGGTCTCATAATCAAAAGGCGTTTTTGCAGACAAAAAGAATTGGTCATTTATGTTGTTGATTTCAAAACTATTGTTATCATCGTCTTTATATCCTGACACCAGCTCATATACTAATGGTGTATGAGGTAAGTCTATTGGAACTGCTCCAGAGGTATATATCTCTAATTTATATGAACCATCCTGTGTTTTTTTGCGTGTGTAGACACCTTTGGTTTTATTGAAAACAGTAGTGTTAGAACTAAAGTCGCCTGATACATTTTTTTTATGATGCAAAAATACTGAGCCGCTATTAATAGCTAGTGGCAGTATTTCTATCTCAATTCCAGAAGGATACGTTTGTCTTTTTGGTATCTCGATATCTGATACATGCAAAGATAAATTATCACCATAGTCATAACCAGAAGAAAGAGTTCCATTACTAAAAATTACAGATCCTTCTGATGGAATATATGTGTATATTTTTGTTGATATGTCTAATAGGCCAGAAGTATATGATATATCGGATATGCTATTCTTGTTCAATATAATTTTTGCATAATCAGTGGTACCAGTACCAGCATAATATGCTAAAAACCCAGTATAAAAAGGTCTTTCAACGAAAAAGTTTTGGTCGTCTATAACGCTATAGGCCTTATAATATCTATTTTCTAAATCAAATGAAGATATATTATTGAATTGTAAATTAACAAAAGAATTAGCTGTAACTCCATGATTTTTAGATGTTATTTTGATGCCTCTGCTTGTAGTATCGCAACTAAATCCCCCGGAATAAAAAGGCTTATGAATATCTAGAACTAAATTACCATCATTTGTTTTTTCATATATGCCACTTACGGCTTTGGGCATAGCAGTGAACTCGTAATGACTTTTGTCATTTTCAACTTGTATTGTATTAGTCTGAATATTTTCTCTTATATGTACATCTTGTTGAAAATCTAAGCTATTAGGATGTCTAAAGCTATGATAGTGATTCTTGATCTGCGAATTATTAAAAAGTTCATTTTTCTTAGCTGTCTGCGGTTGGGTTGTTAGATTTATAATCTCTATTAAGTTATTAGCATTACGAAAAGTTGCATTTTTAAATAATCCACTATTGAATTTGTAATGTGCCACACCAGTACCAAAAGTCTTTGAAACTAAAAGCTCTGCTTCATATGCTATAGTTGTATTTTGAGGTATGCTAATAGTTGGGGTAAGAGATGTCCACGAATTACCAGCTCGAGTAGATTCAAGATGTGCTGTTATAGTTGTATGCTGGGCGTGTTGTAATAGCTCCTGTGTTTCTGGATCATTACTTTGAAAAGCCCCAAAAGCTATCTGGTTAGGCAGATAGGATCGACCATAACTGCCAAGAGCCACAGAATTAGGAGCAGCTGCTTTAGAACTAGAATTTAATGCTACAGAATTATTGGACAATACAATATTGTTGCTACCTACTGCTAATGCATTATTACCAGAAATAGTATTATGGCCTATAGAAACAGAGTTTTGAGCAGAAGATATGTCGCTACCAGAAGATAAAGAAATGCTCTTATTTTGATTGATAACGATATTGTCATCGCTATCTTGATAAATTATCGAATCTGTTATTCTGTTAGCTGGAATGTTTTGTGTATCGTTAAATAATGGTATATATTTGTGTGTGCCTTGGATATGGTCAAAAGTAACATTTTCATAGCTAAAAGCACCAGTCATATTGCTGGCTTCTGTATAATATGTTCCATCTTCTCCATCTAGTAGATCGGCATTTAGATTTACAACCTTATTAGTATTTTCATAGATTTCTAATGGAGGCAAGTTATTGCCTGGAGGATTAGTAATTTTTATTTGCTGGACAACCTGTATGCCATCCAAAAAAGTTTTCAAACCATTAATATCTTCATTAGTAGAAGTTTTGACATAAAGACTATCTGCTATATTTCTCAATAAAATAGTAGAAGCATCACCTTCTAAATTTTGAAGAACAAATATGGCCTGTGCATTTCCTCCATTAATATCATCCTGATAATCGCTATCTCCATCCCCATCTATATCTGATCCGGACGCAAAAACATTGGTAACTAACTTTAGTTCATTATCTGCAGGATAATAAGCCAAAATACCTGTTTTGTTAGAAAAAAGTCCTCCATAAATAAAGCTAATACCTCTGGGCGTATCTGGTAAAATATTTGGATTATCAGTAGCGAGCAATGGTAAATGATCATATATTTCTAATTCTCCACCAATATCAATATTTCCTTGAAGTGAAGTATCTCCATATATAGTCTTATTTCCTGTAGTTGGCACAGGAGTATATCCTAATGAGGAGATGATATCAGATTGGTTTGCATAAAGTACATTAGTAACTAAGCCATTAGAATCAACTGCAACTTTTGTATATGTTCCAGGCTCTACTGAGGAGGGGAGTACTGACGTGTCAATAATTCCTGTTAAATTAGAAGCATCTCTATAATATGTTCCATGTTGTCCATCTAATAAATCAGCGTCTAGATTTGATCCGGGTCCATCGTTTCCGGGGTGATAGGGAGTATATCCTAATATCGTAATAATATCTGAAACAGTTAAAGAGGCTCCTTCGATCACCCTACCTTTACTATCTGTAGTAACCTTAGAATAGGTTCCAGCAACACCTGTTTCACTCAATGAGACAGCACTATCAGTAACCAATATGTCAGCAGAAGAAGGTATATTTAATGATACTGTACCATTAGGAATATCAAGCAATCCTCCACCAACAAGACCGGAACCTGCCGTAATATTAACAGAGATACCGCTAAAAAGAAAATTGCCAGTAGATAATGGAAAAGACTTTATCTGTGTTCCATCATAATAAACAAACTTATTGGCATTGAAGAAATTATTGTTTGTACCACCTTTTGATATTGGTACCTGTCCCTGAATTGTACCCAAGTCTAATTCAGCAACTCTAGCTATAGTACTATCTACGGCTATTTGATTATTGCTATCAATTTCTAGACCTTCGCCAATAGATGTATGTAAAGTAACAGTATTACCGATTTCGGTTTTATATATACCAGAACCAGACAGTATTCCAGTAATGGCATTAGCACCAAGCGAAGCCTCATCTAAAATATCTTGAATAGAGTAAGTTGATGAGGTAATTTTAGTACCATCATAGAAAACTATATTACCACTATCAAAAATGGTATTATTAGTACCTCCACTAGATATAGGCAATATGCTAAATTGTACAGCATCTCTTCCTGCTGGGCCAGTCTCTCCCTGAATACCCTGAGGCCCTATTGGACCTTGCTCTATATTGATAACACTAATTGATCTATTAAAATTATCACTAAGTACAACTGTAGAGGTAGTGCCCTCGCCATTTTCATCTAAGCGAGATATTACTAAATTATATTGTTTTGTTTCAGTGTTACTATTGACATTTATAATAGGCATTAACAATTCCTACAACTGTCTTGCTGATCAAAGACTCCAGAAAAAGTATCAGAATCATCTATATTTCTTGGTATTAAATTAATTGTTCCCTCTAAAATCCTAAATACCTTCTTTCCTCCGCCATCATAAAGATCGTTAGGCTCTTGAAGTTCTAAATCGTAATTAGCAAGACCAAAATTGTATTGAGCAGTTTGAGTTGCTGGGATTTTTAAGTAAATTCTACCTGATAATGGCTGTATGGTAAATTCATAGTTAGAATTTCTAGTATTTGTAATAAAAGTTCTGATGGTAGGATCTGCCTGATCCTCTTTCCATCTTAGTCTTGCTGCCCAATTCGTTAAATTAATAGCAGTGCCATCATCCTGTAAATATTGAAAACTTATTACAAAAGCTGTACCTTTTTCTATATTAAAATCATATGTTGCTGCTGGCATTATAGGCCTCGTTTTTATGAATAGAAGTATCTAGATCGATCAGAACTATCTTGTAAATATCTAGGATCAAATTTATTGCCAACAAAAGGACCAAGTATAGCATGAATAGCGGCCACATTTCCTATTTGATAATCTTCTACAAGCTTATCATACATTGCACATGGTCCCTTATTTAAGATAACCTCATACCCTCTTAAGCCACCACCCACAGACAGTTGGGCCGGGCCTAGTACAGCTCTTATGCCCTCTGTAGCCGCTTTTGTCCTAAGAGAACTTTGATCTAAAATGCAAGAAGCCTTTAGAGAGGCTAAGCTAATGAAGTCTAAATCTTTGTTTTCAAGCAGAGTAGGGTCCGGAGAAATATCCGGATTGACAATATTAATTGTATAGCTTTGAGTGAGATCAACATCTTGTATAACATACTGTGCAGCAACTACTATTAATTGCTGAATTCTTTCATCGCTATAAGTTGGATTGTCAGAAAGATCGTTTATCCAAGACCTAACGATCAGAGGCATTTCTACGTTCCACGCCATAATTTCAGCCCTTTTTTAGGTGTTTTAACTAATTACATTATACACCTAAGTTGGACTTATACTGAAATAATGCCGTTTTCTATACCTACTTCTGTAATATATGTAATTAAAGCTATCATAGCTGTTTGTAGATTTGTATCTGTCTCTGATTTTTGTAGCATATTATCAACACGAATCCACTGACCATTTCCTGGCTCTAGTTCTGCTATACCATCAAACATCCCGTATTTATGAAGTTTAACTTCACCCGTGACATCGCCATTAGGATCAGGAGCGCGAATAACGATTTCCTCAATCCACACTTTGTCATAAGTTTTAGAGGGAATGGCTACTGGATTAACTGCATTTAAAATTGGTAAATCAGCCATTGTATACCTCCTTAAGGAATTGTATGATCTTTAACATTTAAAATATTAACCTCTGTATATCCACTAATATCTCCGCCAACCTCAAGAAGATCAAGTTTACATACCCAATTAACATTTTTACTAGCTGCACCTTTGCCTTGTATTAGTAAATAGTCACTAGCTCCAGCTCCGCCACCAGAAAGTATAGCCTGAACATCCCAACTGCTATCACTCTCATAAATAATAGTCTTAACAGGAGTGCCTAGTATCGACGCCCCATAACCATCATTAACTAATACTCCTTCGATTTTATATGCCGCATTATCTTGTCCGTTTGTTCTACGAGCCACAATATTTGCTGTAAACATCATAGTTCTGTTAGACGCTAATATAACGTTCGATGCATTGTTTTGAATGGTTGTGAAAGTGTCGTTTGTTGTAGACGTTCTTAATACATACGAACTATTTTGAGCATCTCCATTGTCACTAAAATTACCATGAGAAAGAGTTGTTTGTCCATCATTATAAAGCCAGCCGCTAGTGCCTACCATTACTCCTGTCGGACTAGCATAAAAACCGCTGTCTGTAAGACCAATATCTCCATTTACTTCTAAC
>Ga0181590_10005408_pt1 | contig 10555 bp, 10 predicted proteins | sample 071ome_34_FD_132446 | JGI IMG/M metagenome (GOLD analysis project Ga0181590, IMG submission 132446) | Coastal salt marsh microbial communities from the Groves Creek Marsh, Skidaway Island, Georgia - 071411BT metaG (megahit assembly) | ecosystem: Environmental > Aquatic > Marine > Intertidal... | reverse complement strand
ATATTCCAGAAGGTAAAGGCTGTTATCTCGTTAACGTTAGTGATTTTGACACAGAACTCACATTTAAACCTTTAGATGATACAAGATTTTTCACAATCAAAATAGAAGTAAAAGAAGATCAAGAAATTCAAGAGATAATTGATAATACGGCTAAACAGATTGAATATATTCAAAATGAAAATTCTGGAATTTATCTAATGATTACTGTTGAGCTTGAAGGAAAATCTGAAGTACATAATCTTTTACTTGAGGAAGAGTTTTTAGCAATCTTAAATAGCGAGTTAGAAGATGAGGATGTAAATATTATCAAGTGTATTAATAGTCTTGAGTCTCCATCAAAAGAAGAATCTTTTGAAGCTATAGACAATATTATCAATGAGATAAAAGATTTAGACATTGAAGACATAGAGAAGTTTGTTAACGATGTTGTTTTCGAACACCTCACTAAAAAAGAATTCAAAAAAGGATTAAATAAAAAATTTGGTGTTTTACCAAAGTCGATACCACTCATAGAACAAAAAAATATTGAAGATGAGATAAAAGAACAAGATCCAAAAGAGATTGTTGAAAATGCTAAAAAAATTGCAATGAGAATAATTAATGGTTTAAGTCATAAGGATGAATAATGAAATTTGATGAGTTATCTATTTTAAAATATGGAGGTTTATCTGATTTAAAACCAATTACGTTTACTTCAAATTTAAATATCCTTTTAGGTGATAATGGAACCGGAAAATCATCGATTGTTAAATCACTGTATCATATACTTTTCGGAATTCCTACAAAACAATCTGAGTATTTTCAATATGATTATGATGGACCCACTGCAATTAGCCGAAATGAAATAGGAGCTAGTGGGGTTGTTCTAAAGATTATAAATGGTGATGAAAAGCTCACGATATCAAGAAGTAAATGGGATAAAAATGTAAACAATCAAATTAAAGAAATATTTCCCCAAATTGACGATGTGGAAAAACTAAGAAGATTATTTTCAAATTTCTTTTTTACTTCAACAAAAATGATTGCCGACATACAAGGCTCTATTTCTCTTGATAAAAACATAAGAACAGATTTAATTAAATTAATAAGTTTAGCTTCTGGTTCAGGTTCTCAAAATATTGAAAAAGCCATGATGTCATATGCTGAATACGCTACGACATTAGTTGATAAAACAGAAAGCGCCACAAGAACTAAAAATTTAACAAAGATTGGCGAACTTCAAAGTAGATTAAAAAATGTTAACGAACGTTTAAAAAATGTTCAAAATATTGAAAAACAAAATGTAGATAATTTAAACGAAAATGACGAAGAGTCAATTAACGAGTTAAAAAAATTGTTAATAGAAGTAGATTCTAATATATCTACTCTTCAAACAAAAAAACAAGAATTACAGATTCAGCAAAAATATATTGAGAACATTGTCGAACTGAAAAGCAATTTGAATCCCATTCAACAAAAAAATATTACTCCAAATTCTTATAAAACATACAAGCTTACAAAAATTACCTCTGATTTTGGAAATCTAAACAATGCACTTTCTGACATAGAAATTGCTAAAGAATATATGGAAGAGCTTGCTTCAAGTCTTGATGACATCAAAGAAGCTATAGGAGGTAATAAAAAAACAACTCCACAAGAAGTTGATGTCGAAATTTATTTGAATGCTTTTGATAGATATAAAACAGATTCATCAAAGATCGAAGAACTAAACACTAAACTACAAGAGATTTCTTCTACATTGGCTGAGATTGAGGATGAAGTTCTATTACAACAATCCAGTATTTCCCATTATAAAAAACATAAATTAAAAGCAAGTGATGTTAAAAAATTACAGACAATTGCTAAAAAGGCGAATGAATTTGACCTCAATACATTAAAAGAGCAAATTTCAGATATAGAAGAAGAGATTCGGTCTAAAGAGGATGATGTAAAAGCACTGACAAAAGAATGTGGTTTTTCAATGCAATCTATTGCGCATATTACAAAAGAAAAAATGACAGTAAAAGAAAAATCAACATTAAAAAAAATCAACAAGGACTTTCTAAAATTCAGTACTTTACTTAGTGAATTAGATACTCAAATTAAGAATTTTGAAAAAAATCAATTTAGTGAAGAATTATCTGATGATATTGGTGAAGATATATTGTCAATTACAGAATTAATACAGAAGGTACTTCTAGAAAATAAAGATATTTTAGAAAAGTTTAAAAAATCCGGCCATAATGAGAAACAATTAGATTCTTTGATTAAACAAATCTTAGATAATGAAAACACAGTAATTCAGAAAGTAGATTTACTAAAAAAAGACTATGAGAGCCTAATTGATAATATGCAAATAAAATTGCAACACCAATCTTCATTAGAGCAATATAACAAAATTCTAGATAAACAAAAGCAAACTAAAAAAACATTAAAAATTGTACTAAGTAAAAATGAAACAATTTTAAAAAAGTTTAAATTCAACAAAAAAGACTTAGAAGACGAATATTTTTCTGATTATTTCGAAGAGCTAGAAAACTTAAACAAATCTAAAAAACAATTGTCAGAACTTATAGAAGATAAAGATAAGTTATTAAATGAGCTAAAGACCAGAGAAGAAGCTTTTAAAAAAGTTAATCAAGAATTAACTGAAATTGTCAAAAAATATAAGTTATCAAAAGAATTTATAAAGAGCAGTGAACTTGATATTCAATTAGAGCTTGTTTCGGATTTACATGAATTTTCTTCTAGTTTAAATGAAAAAAATGCAGAATTAAAAGAGATACATAGAGTACAGAAAGCTTCCCGTAGTGATCTTGTAAAATTACTAAAACAAATTAACGTAGATGAGGCAATCGAAGAAATCACAAAAGAATTAATTGAAATTTTTGTTAATGATTTTAATAATTCAGTAAATAAATTAATTGAAAATTATAAAACAAAAGATCTTATCGAAGGTGATATCAAAAAAAACAACGAGAAAATTAAAGATTCAAATGGTGTAATTGCAAAAATTTTAAAAATTTATGATGCAGAAGTAGTAGATGATATTGAAAATTTAGTTGTTTTGCTTGATCAACTTTCTTTATTGTTTAATGACAACGATTTAAATTTCTTGAAGAAATCAGAGAAAGAGAATTTTGTAAATCAGATATTAAAAGATGAATTAACGAAAAATGTTTTAGCTTCTAATCTTCTTGAGGTTAATAAACAATTAGATGATTTAAGCACTGAACAATCTGATAAAAAATTAGAACTTGTTAGATTAGAAAATAAGTTATTCAAAGAACCAGATTACGAAAAGGAAGACATTCTTTCAGAACGACATAAAATTTTAAGAGAATGGTTAGACACCAAGAATCAATATCTTTCTACTGTGTTGGCTTTATATTTAGTTGATGAGCAGCTTAAAAACTCAACACAAATAACACTAGATCTAAAAAACACAATTAATAACATTATTAAAACTATAAACCCAAAACTTGCTGGTGTTGAATTTGACGATGAAGATGATATTTTAAGTATTAAATATAAGGTCTCAAAAGAAAATACTAGAGAAAAAGATCTTCATCTACACAGTGATGGTGAACAGGCAGCAATAGCTTTAGCTATTCGAATGGCTGTTCAGCTTGAGACGTTTAAAAATTCTGATTTCCGTTTTCCATTAACTTACGATGATATTTCAGATCATTTGGATAGAAATTCTCAAGATGGATTCATAAAGATTTTAGAAGAGTTGTCTAAAGAAACTCAAATACTTGTGTTAACCCATGATGAAGTGTTTGCAAATGCAATTATTAAGTCGTGTAGTGACGCTAATTTAATAAATTTGAATCAAATCTAAGACATAATTGAGATAATTTATTTTGATAGAATTGTTTTATGACAATTGAAAGAAATAATATAACTCATTTAATGTGGAGAAAAAAAGTTGACAACTCTGTTTTCGAAGGTGAAACTGTTATACCAATTGCTTTTGTAAAACAATGGAATTTAAAGAAACACTTTAGCGATACTGGTTTAAAAGTTGAAAACTGGCCAGTCCAAATTAAATTTGCTTCAAAATTGTACGAAGGCAAGATATTTTATAGGCACCCAACAAAAGTTCGTTCAAGCGAGCAACACAAAATTCTATTTAAACAGGGTGATTTGGTTGAAGATCTAAAGAAAACATTTTTAATGAGTCATATAAGATGGCTTGAAGTAGAGCTAAGAAAACAAGATAATAAAAAATCTGCAGAAGCTACTAGTGAAACTGAAAGAGAAACACCATTTTGGGAATTTTTAGATATTGAGTTTGATGAAACGAACAAACAATTTATTTTTACAGCCCACTATAAACAACAAGCTTATTTTCCTGAGGTATTTAGACACCTTATTGGATCTCCAAAGCTAAAACAAATTGAAAATTCTATATTTAATAATTTTGAACAAATAATCAATCAAGATTGGAAAGAAAAACTCAATTTGACAACAGAGATAGGTGCAAAAAATGTAATATATTATTTGCTCGATGATGTAAATAAACTTATATACGTTGGGGAGACAGGGCAGGACCTAAAAACAAGACTCTCTGATAAAGAACACTATAAGAGTGCAGGCATTCCTAATTGGACACACTATAGATTTGAAGTCTTACCTTCAAGCATTGGTACAAAAGCTAGAAAAGAAATTGAAAACATGATTATAAGAGCATATGCAACATTATTTTCAAATACTAAAAATGTTAAAAGTATTAAGATTTCTGATTATAAATTGGTAAATCGTAAAATTAAAAATTAAATTTTTTCAACCTAGCATGTTTAATAGGAAAAGTAGAAACAAGTAATTCTTCCGTATTCCCCCTTCCACTATTTTTAGCACTGATTGTTTTAGTTATATTAAATTTGTAAGCATGGAGTCGTTTATTATTCTTATTTTTATCTACAAATAGCTCTATTGACAATTTATTAAAGTTGTTAGTTAGGATTACATTATTGTTTTTATTTGAAATTAATTTAGAAAAATTTTCACTTAGTTTTTCATGAGACTCTTTATTAAACCCCTCAACACTGTAATCAGTAAAATATGCCGTTTTTGAATTAGGTATATATGGAGGATCTAAAAAGATAAAATTATTCTTATTTACAACACCTTTGAATGGCTTTACATTGCTATAGTCATCACAGGTAAATGTTGCCTTTGATAAAGCTTCACCAGCCAAATCTAAATTTCTTTCATCGAATAATTTTTTATTAACAGCACTGCCCATTGGAATATTAAACCTACCCTTTGAATTAACTCTAAACATTCCATTGAAGCCAATTTTGTTTAAAGCTAAAAACTGAGTAGCAAGGTTAGTTGAGAGTATATTTTGTTCTGGAAGACTTCCATCCTTCAATGTAAAGCTTTCCCAATTATCATTAAAATCTTTTCTAAGTTTTAAATAAACTTCTTTTCTACTTTCAGGTTTTGTATTCAACTTATTAAACTTTTTTTCAATCTTGATTGCTTCTTTTTTTAACTCATTTCTTGACTCAATATTTGAGATTACTTTATAAAAATTAACTACTTGAGGAACAACATCATTTAAATGTGCATTTTTGATAAATCCTTTGTTGTAAAGTAAAAAATAAATTGCTCCTCCACCAAAGAAAGGTTCATAATATGTAAACGGAGAGTGGATATTTGAAATAGAAGAATAAATTATTTCAACTATCTTTCTCTTACCTCCAACCCATTTCAACGGAGGGTTTACAGTATGTTCTAATTGCATAAAGTTCATTGTATTTAATATTTCTTAAAATATACTCATTGATAAATTTACAAATTTAATATGTCAAATTTTAGTTAATATTTTAAGCTATTCCGCAACAAAGCCAGCAGGAAGCCTACTCCATTCATATATATCTTTATATATCTTGAAATTTGAAGAATTTTTATGAGGGTTAAACTCTGTTAATAAAGATTGTGATAGGATATGAAAAATTATATTTTCTCTTTCTAACACTTGTTTTTGTTTCCAATAATTATTACTTAAACTTAGTCGATTCAATTTAAAGAAATTTAGTACTTTGTTTTTTTTGCTTGGTGTGCCTGTCCCAGGAGATATTTCATTAACAATATAACTAGTAGTTAAATATGGTACAGAACTGTAACCATCTTTTGTTTTTCGTTCAAGCAAATGATCATCAGCAACATCACAAGAACCATGATTATTCGGATAGTATTTATCACAGGTACCACAAAACATAAATTTTTTACCTTTGTACTTTTCTTGTGGAGTCCAATTTTTAAAATCATTTATATTGTCATCAAAATGAAGTAGCGCAAGATTTCCAATTCTATAAGTAAGTTTCAAGTACTCCTCTAAACTAACATCAGTAAGACCTTCATGAGCTTTCGCTTGAGTTTGCTCATTGCCAATTTCTAAAATATGGTCAACATGTACATCTCCGCTAAGAGTATCAATATCATCTGCACGAGACATTAGTCTTATTTGATACTCGGCTTTGTGTAAAATGTATTTCGCAATATTTGGTGCTTTTTCACCACAATTTAAAAGTAAAAACTTATCATCAACTATATTTTTTTCTGCTGTATTTATGTATTTTTCAATAATTATTCTGATAGTATGCTCATAAGGATATTTACATTTAATATTTTCATTGTGAGTACAGCGGTGTTCACATTCGTCTGTGTTGTCACATTTAGAGTCTTTGTAACAGTTATTTAAATCCTCACTTTCCCAAAAAAGACTCTGAATAATATCTTCTATTTCACTTTCGATTTTATGCGCAACTTTAGACCACTTCATTGAAAAAACTAAACACTCTAAAAGAATGCTTATATGTTCAAATTTAGATTTATCAAACTGACAAGCCGCAAGCAGAACAGAGTAGACTTGTTGAACCTGAAAATATTTTTTCATGAACTCCAGGGACTTCACATTAGTACCATCTTTAAATTGATTTTTTCTTAGATTTACAAACCAATCCGTACGTGTTTTAAGAGTTTGTATAAAAACTAAAGGATCACCAATAATTGAATTAGAATCACTCACTTTACTCCCTTTTAACCAAGGAATTATATCGTTTGTCCTTAAAAATCGTTTGTATTCAGACATGAAGAAATACCTTACAAAAACATCAAATTTAAAATTTGTAGTTCTCGAAGTTATACTTCTTTCAATCTCATTCCATTTATTATTAAAGTCAGTTGCTTTTTCTTCAAAATTTTCTCTATCGTGTGCGATCTCACCAATTATGTAATGTTTAACTAAATCACTAAATAGAAGAGGGGCACCTCTATAATTTGATTTTTCAAATATATCATACGCTTCTAAAAAATCAGTTGTTGGAACGTGTGAAAAGTAAGTTTTTGTTGTTAAAAAAGAGACAAATTCATTTACATTATCAATATTTAAATTTTGGTCAGCCCAAATATCAATTGCTTCTACAGCCTCAATCATTTCTTTTGAGCTTGCTACAACTTCTTGCCACTCTTTTTTTTCTTCTTCGTTTAAATTATTTACAACATCTTCATTTTCATTGTATGGTCTTTTTTCAGCATCTAATGAATTGAAATATTTTTTTAGATAGATATCTGCTTTTTCATTTGAAGTTTCCAAAATTTGTTGGTTCGGCATTATTTGATTAGGAAAATTTCTTTTTAGAAAGTGAGAAAGCATTCCTTTATTCATGAAGAGTATATGCTCAGTATCTTCAATATTATTCTCCTTTATAATTTTATTAATTTTTTTATAAATGGCACTAATAATAAAACATAAGGTAGTTATCCTTTGTTGTCCGTCAATAATTTGATATGGTTTTCTAGTATCTAAAGAATTTTGTAAATCTTGAAATGTAATTATCGAACCCATATAATAATTTCCAGTACTATCTTCACTAAAAGCGAAAAACAAATCTCTTAGTAACTCATTTACATGAGCAGCTTCGTGTTTACGAATTTCACTTGAGGAATCATCTAGAACTTCACTATCAAGATCATCTTCTAATAAATTAGATTCTTCACTATGACTATTCGGTAAAAATTCGTTTACTTTTGTTAACCAAGTATAATTTCTTTGAAATTGCGGAATCCAAAAATATGAATCTAATGAAAAAATTTCATATAAAGTTTTAGTTCCAATTTGAGGTATCGTCATTTTCATTTACTCCTAATTTCATTTTACTTTTTGAAATTAAATTTTGGCAGTTAGCACAAATACTTTGTTGGAGCTCATTTTCACGTAATGATGATTTATTATACTTTTTTCCACATTTTTGACATTTAACTCTAGAGTAGTTTTCGGCATCTCTAAAATTTTTTATATTTTCAGCTGCACATAAGTTACAAATTTTAGAAAGAACGTTCTCAGAGTCTTTTATGAATTTAAAGTTTTCAAATTTCTTTTTGATCTGACACTTAATGCAGAAGGAATAGTCTATGTTTTGATTTTTACTATTTCGTATCCTTTTACTTATTTGATATTCTTCATATAAATCAGTATTGAAGGATATTACTAATTCTAGATAATTCTTATTAATTTCTGCTATTTTAAGTAGACTTGGCTCGTCCGCTCTAGGATATTTTCTTAACAGGTTAAAAAAATCCAAAATCGGTTGTTTATCTAAAAATATCTTTGATTCTTCCAGATATCTTTTTTCATTCCAGATTTCATCTAAATTGTATGAACCAAGTTTGTATTTCTTTCTTAAATTTGTCACAGAAGCTCTATCAGTAACAAACACCTCGGACCAAGCAAGGTCAGTTGCGTCATATATTGAAACTAGTTTTTTAAAAGTTTCTTTTTTAGGCAACCTACGAAACCATTTTTTGCATACAGGGCATTTTTCTTTACCACTGTAATTTTTAAGATGCTTACATTCATCAGGAAATATCTCTCTTATATGTTGTATTTGGTCTTCTGTGAAATGTTTAATTTTTTTCATAATATAAACTAAATATTAGTACTAATTCATATATTAGTATTTAACATCTATAAAACAAGCATAAAATTACTAAATATACACAATTTATATACACATATATGGTATAATACATAAAGTAAGCAAAAAAGGAGGTTTTATGAAAAGGGAAATTAACAAATTAATGAGGGCAAATGATTTTGTCCTCATTAGAAGTAAAAAGCACAATATTTGGGAAAAAGAAGGTCATGGGCTAAGAATGTCTACTTCTTCTACTCCTTCAGATAGAAATGCTTTGTACTCAATAAAAAGAGACATAAGAAAGATAAACAAAACGATAGGAATAGAAGGAATAAATTATGGATAAATTACATGAATTTATTGAAAATTCACATTTCTCTTTAAAGGATGAGTTATGTTTTTCAACCGTTATTCATACAGCAATGACAAGCATTGTTTTAAACCATTCATTTGATGAGTGTAGAGAATTTGCTGTTAGTCAAGCAAGTTTATTCAAAGCGATGAAGACACTTTATGTGAAGTTGCGTTGAATGATCTATGGATACGGGATGAAAAAGGATTTGAAATATATGAATATGTAGAAAATGTTACAGCTCTTTATGCATGGATGAGGTTAGTTGCTGATCATAAGCAGGATGAGGAAATTACCGATTATGTCAATGCTGTACAGCTTTATATGGAAAAAGAAAGTAGTAAGAGATGATTATGACGGTATTAAAAGATTTTGTGGACAGTAACGATCTACCACTAAATGCAAATACAAGAACATCATCTATTCAGACAGCTATTGCTGCAGTAATTTATACAAACTCAAGAAAAGAGGCTTTAACTATGTCTAGAGCACTCTCTGAGTTTTTTGCAATAATTCGTGATGATGATCTGGGATACGCACCAGTTCGTGAGGCAACAACACATGAATTTAGTCAAGAAATCTATGTACAAACAGCAATGACTATTTACGACTTTCTAAGTTGCTTGATGGTTTTAGATGATGTTGAACTAACAAAGAGGTTGAATATCTCAAAAAATATATATGGAGGAAATAATGGAAGATAAAAAATTAACAGCAAATGAATTAATAGAGAAATTAGAAGCTCTATTAGACAAAATTTACTATGACGATGTAAAAACCATTGCTAGAGAAAATGATGAAGTACAGCATCATATAGAGCACTCTAAAAGATGGGGGCATTATTGGGGTGGAGCTGATGTAATAATTTACACCAGACTTCTTAAAAAACATAAAGAATGGATTGGAGATCAACCAATGGTAATCTCACCGCAATTAACAGAGCCTAAAAGAAGAGTTGTTATCTCTAAGCATGCTATTGAATTGTCGTGGCTCTTTATACAGTTGAGAGACTTATATAGAGGAAGAATTGATTATGTTTCAAAATATGATTTTTATGGTGAGCTTGCGCAAACTGCAATAAACATCATTGAATTCACTGAGGGAAATTATGAACTTTCTTATCTTCTTCATGAAGTCGTAAGAACATCTAAAAAATATTTATAAAGGAGGAAAAAGATGTGTGTTATGAAATATTCAAATGGTGATAAAAACATTTCAATGAACGAGATTGAAAAAATGTGGCTTAACAATCCAGATGGTGCTGGAATTGGAGTGCTGGATGTAAATAATAATT
>Ga0181590_10005399_pt1 | contig 10560 bp, 4 predicted proteins | sample 071ome_34_FD_132446 | JGI IMG/M metagenome (GOLD analysis project Ga0181590, IMG submission 132446) | Coastal salt marsh microbial communities from the Groves Creek Marsh, Skidaway Island, Georgia - 071411BT metaG (megahit assembly) | ecosystem: Environmental > Aquatic > Marine > Intertidal zone... | reverse complement strand
TTCTTCCGTCTAAAGGAAAAAATTGAAGATTGTTACTTCCGTCCGAACCAACAATAATATCAAAAGATCCCAATTCTTCTTCAGTAAAAACTTTAGCATAATTGTTAATGAATAAATCATTTCCATTCGTTAAAGATCCAACAATAGAAGATTGCTTTCTTGTACTAGATCTAGAATCTATTGCATTTAAAAATAATTTTTGAGATCTTATTTTTGCCATTGTTTTTGAAAAATTAAATGTTAAATGATGTTACGAATGTTGCTGGTAATCTAGTATTAAAATCTTTGCTTATATCATCTATTATCAAAACTCTATTTCCAATGGATTCTGAATAATCTTGAATTGTTTTAGAATCTAAGTAAATTTCATCTGATGATAAAACGTCATCCACATAAAAATAATTTTCTGTCGCCAGATCAAAATCAAATATGCAATTTATATTTACTTGACTATTTAAGTCAAGTACAACTTCAATTTTTTCTTTTCTTTGCTCAGTAGATATTCCACTAAAACTATCTACATTTGAAATTACTTGTAGATCTGAAAATTTCTTAAATCCTACAGTATGATTTAAATCATTTACTGATGTTTTCCACTCATCTATTCCAACGATAGACTTTAAAGAATATGAGAAATATTGATAATAGTCATTATCTGGTAATCTTTGAATTGAATTGTTGAGGAATCCTCTGTCGCTATTCCACCCAGATTTGACTACAGAAGAAGAATCTATCTCATAATTAAAATCTAAAGACTCATTTTGAGTTATAGTAGCTTCAGAATTTGAAGAAAGTCCTCTAATAATTTTTTCTCCTTCATAATCAAATTCTGTTGAAATTTTCAATACTTCATTTTTACTATCCCATCCAAGAACAGTTCCGGTTTTATTGATGCCATATTTAACAGTTTCTTTTAATACAAAATTATTTTTTCCTAAAATAACATTAAATGTGGGAAAATATTTTTCTGGAGTTACAATACCTGAAGAATTTGGCCCATCAAAAGTTCCTGGGGTTTTCCCTTCTTCTATTATTCCATTCAGAGAATAACTGATAGTTGTTAAAGGTCCAGAATTATTAACGTCAATAATTTTGAATAGTGTGTAATTATAGTTCTTAGAGTTGTATCCAACTCCAAGTAAAGAAGATATGCCTTCAACAATAATTCTATCTCCAATTTCAAACGGTATTTCTTCCTCAGAAGAAAAACTTTTATTTAACGTTAAAGTTACATTTTTAGATGAAGAATCATATGTGGCATTTGATATCTTTACTCCATTAGTATTATTGGTTGGTATTATTTGTGGTATATTATTGTAAAATCCTTTACTATTTCTTACAATATTTATTTTTGATTTTTCCAAATCATAGTCCAAAACTATATCTTCGACAATAGAATTTGTTAAAGAATCTTTTACTATTAAATCTGGTGAAGTATTATAATTTCTTCCCACAGAAGAAATTCCAATCGAACTTATGTTAGATAATGGTTCAACTTTAAATAATTGTGGAAATCTAACAAAAGGAGAAATAGTTTTATCTACCGAATATTCATATCCAATATCCCTTATCTCTATATCTTTTGCCGATCCAATTTTATATGAAACTGGTATCAATATTGCATTTTTTCCTTCTTCGGAAATTATACCAGATATAAAAGGAAACTGTTGGTAGCCAAATCCATTAGATATTATTTTAAATTTAGATATTGGACCCTTAGCATTTTCTGATGTTGTAGAATATGATAGATTGGAATTTGATTTTGTATAACCGTCAATTTCATTTGTCTCTGATACGTTATAACTGAATGTAGATAAACCAACAGAAGAAATGGTATTTCTTCCAGAAAAAGAACTCTGATTTAATAAAATTTGATTATTAAAATCAACCTCTTTATCAATTTGAAGTTCTCTTTTTATGTTTAAGTTGAAATCTGAATCTACTGGCTTTAAATCATAATAAAAAATTTCTGGGAAATTTGAGTCTATAGCAACTTCTAATCTGGCATTAGGTTTGCCAATATCTTCTATTGTTGCAATTTTAAAGTTTCCGTTAATATCAGCTAAAAATAGAGTATCTGAAAGATCAGAATCTTTATAAAGATTGAAGGTAAATGCAGAAGATCTTCCAATACGTCTAGAACTTCCAGATATTGGATCTATTGATAGAGAAGGATCGCTAAGATCAAATATTATTTTTGAATTTTTTATTACATTTATTGGAGGATTTATTGGAGATAAAGTTCCGAAAGAAGGAGTTTCTATATTGATATGTTTTTTTATGGAAGAATCATACTTTGAAGAAGATAATCTAATTCTATTTTTATCATATACTATAATGTAATATATTTCATTGTTTACTAGACCTGAGGACGGAGAAGTGGACGTGTAAATTACTTTCTGTCCATTTAAAAATCCATGAGAATCTATCCTTATAGTATCTAAGTCAACATTTACTCTTGAAGAATCAAAGTCAACTTCATCAATAATTATTCTTCTATAGAAATCACTATATTTTACAACTTTTGTGGTCGTAATCCCAGATAATATTTTAATATCTACTACGTCATTTACAGATAATCCATGACTAGATGATGTTGATACTGTAGCCAGGTTTTTACTTACATTGGACCTAAAGGTATTATCATATATTGTTTTAAAACTGTGGAAAGAACCAACTCCTACAGAATTGAAATAAAGCAATTCTGATGTTAGATCTGAATTGGTATATTCTCCAAAAGTATTCAATCCAACTTTAGATGTAGAAATTCCTATAAAATCTTCGGATAAACTTGTAACATAAAATCTATCATTATCTACTAATGTTACAGGAGAAACTCCATTAGTAGAAACTGCTATTGGGAATCCATTGGAGACATATGAAACCAAAGTTCCAGTTTCTAATTTATGATTCTTTAAGTAAATTGATCTTGGATTAATAATTAAAGAAGTTACTCCAGAACCAGGATTTGCAAAAACTTTTTTGGTTCTTTCTGTTCCCAATCCTACAGATTCTATTGGGTCAAAATAATATTCTCTATTTATTTTATATCTAAAATTGCTATTGTCATAATTTAATACAATTTTATTGCTATCTTCAACCAAAAGTGTAGAGGCTTTATGTGAATCTCCTATAGTTGAGTCAAAAGATCTTAATACTCTAATTCTAGAAGATTCTTTGTCTACATTAAGTATTTTTATTTTTTCAGAATCTATTGTATATACATCATTTTCTTTTACGTATGGATACTCTAATGCACCATCTACTTGAAAATATTCTACTCCTGTTCCAGGTTCTACATCTTTCAATAAAACCAAAGTGTTTGGCATTATTTCAGATTTAAAAGAACCTTTCAAAAGATCTTGGTTTTCTGGAGAGTTTAATATTAAAATGTCATTGTTATTAAATTTATGAGGGATCGTAGTAAATCCTATAATTTTTGAATTTCCCCTAAAAGAAGAAAACTCAACATCTTCGAAAGAACTTGTTAGTAAATCTATGGATTCGATTTCTTTTCCTAGTATTTCACTTACTTTAAAATTAGCTCCGGAACCTCCAGTTCCTTCGTTATCAAAAATTACGGAGTCATTTACTGAATAATTTTCTCCACCAGATCTTATTTTTATGTCATCAACTCCAGATACGTATGTTGTTTGTATTTTTGAATCTTTTAGTTTATAGTTTGTATTTGTATTTTTTATGAACTTATATTCGGAAAACTTGCTATTTGAATTGTAAGGAAATGTATTTCTTAAAATTTTGCTATTAGACAAATCAAATTTATCTTGATTTGAATTTAAGTTGAAATTAAATTCAATGGGATCAGAATTAAAACTATTTCCTATTATGTAAGGAAACTTTGGTTCTCTGTCATTATTAAATATTCCATTACCTCTAATATCAGTAGTTTTTGTGTCAATCTTACTTATAGTACAGAAATATGCATAAGTTCCTTGAGGAAATTCTGGAGTTACGCAAAATCTTCCATTATTTTCATCCAAATCTCCTCTTCCAGAAAATATATAATCCTCTACAAAAAATCCCTTAGGGTAAATTGATTTACTAGGTCTTCCTGGTGCATTATCTATAGGTTCGTCATAACCAGATACCATTTGGCTAACAGCAAAATTATTCCCCTTGACATTCTTATATCCGTATGGGCCATATATTGGGTTTCCATCATAAGCCCATCCTATTATTGGTGAATGGAATTTTATCTCACTTTTATCATTGGAATAATCTGATCTGAATACAATTTTATTTTCGTCTACTGATTTTGAAAATAGTTTTTTCCTTAAATTTCTGGGAGCATATAAGTGAGTATATTGAAGTCCGTAATTAGGATTCAATCCAGTATAAACAGTACCATCGTCTTTTCCAATTTTGCTTTTGCTTAGAAGCCTTTCATAATTGTTTATCGTCCATTTTTTTATGTTTGCTTTTAGTGCACATCCTTGACCAGGAGAAACCAAATCTATTGTTGTTTTATTTTTTTCATAAAAGAAACCTCCAAATATAACTTTAACTTCTTTTAATTTGCCGCCATCAATTATTGGAGTTAAAACTGCACCAGTGCCAGTCCCATTAATTATAACTTCTGGAGGTTCTTTATAATTTGAACCACTATTAAGAATTAATATACTTTCTATTTTTCCATTAGATATAACTGGAATAACTTCTGCACCAGAACCACTATCCAAAGAAAATTCTGGTTGTCTGTTATAATTAATAATCTCGGATGATCCATAACCAACTCCAGGATTTTCTACAAATACTGAAGTTACAGATCCTCTAACTATTGGTCTCAATATAGAATTGAATTGTTTTTGATTTATAGTTGAAACACCAACATAACCACTAATAGATACTTTTATTGGTTCATAATTAAATACATGTTTTCCAGAACCAGAAGATTTTAGTTTAACATATTGTTGGGTTTGATAATAAAAATCTTTTGGTATAGTACCAATTCCCACTTCTGATAATTTGAATTTTTTACTATCCAATCTTGTTACATAATAACTTCCTGTAGAAAGTCCGGTAATAATTTCTCCTTGACAATCATAAGTTATTATTTCTCCACTTTGGTATGGGTGTTCATAAACTTCTATCTGGTCAAAAGATGTATTTACTCCAGTAGGAGATACGATAATCTTTTTATTTTTATATCCAGATCCTCCATCAAGTATAGAAATAGACCCTACGCTAAATTTTTTATTTTTTGATTTTATTGTATGCCCTCCTTCACCATAATCTCCAATTGCTATTTCATTAGTGTTGTTTATTGAATCTTTAAATGATCTAAAAAACTTTACAGTAAAGTCATCAATAACACTTACAAAATAATTTGATCCACTTACCAATCCTTGAATAGGAGTTTGTCCATTAGAAGAATAATTTACAATTTCTCCAGTTTTAAATCTATGAAAAGTTCCAAATCCTACCTGATTTGCAAATAAGTTTATTCTAGGATTTCTTGAAGAGGAGTCAAAATCTGTCGAATTTTCTATAGGTATCAAATTTGCAGAAGCTTTGGCGCCTTTACCAGAACCTCCTACAATATTAACTATAGGATTTTCAATATAATCAAATCCAGGATCTATAATGTCTATTCTTGATAAAGTCCCTTCCAATCCACAATATCCAACTGCAGAATTTCCTATTCCAGAAGTAATTTTTAGTTCTGGTGGATTTGTTATACTATAATTTGATCCACTCGCAACAACGTCTATTGTTTCTATTCCACCATAAAAAATAGAATCATTTGATTTATAATTTAATACTTCTACCCCATTTAAAAATATTCCAGTTGCTCCAACTGGAGTATCCTTTTTTTTGCTTCTAGTTTTGGGGTTTAAAATTTTTCTTACTAATTTTTGTGGACCAATATTATCAGGAGTTTGATCTTTTTTTGAAAATCTTAGAAGACTAATGAAATTATTTTCAAATCCTGTTTCTTGGTTTCCTACCAAATCTGAAGAATTTAATAATTTTACATATCCACTATTATTCGAAAAAATATTACTTTTTTCTATATTTTCTTTACTTCTTGAAAGTTTAAATTCAGACTCATTAATAAATTTTACATAATAAATTCCAGGATCTATTCTAAGAGTTTTTCCTGTATGATTTTCGTCATAACTGTATAAAACTGCGTCACCAGTAATGAAACCATGATCTGTGAAGTAGATTGTAAAATTATCTACCTTAGATAATTCTACTTTAAAGTCATCTATCTCAAATAGAGTATCTCCATAATTTGGAAGGGAGTTTGAAGCAATATACAAAGAATCGTCTTTTTGGTCTTTGTATGTGTTTATTATATCTGAAGGTGATCCATCTTCATATTGTGATATGACTTTTCTGATAGAAAAAATATTTACAATTTCTTCTCCAACCTTATTTACAATAAACTCTCTTCCAGGTTCACTTCCATCGGGAACAATAGCTTTAAATGTGGTTGAAAATCTTCCTTTTTTCGTAGAATAATCTATTTCTACAAAATCTTGATTCCTTATATTGTTATTATCATAAGTTAAAATCTTATAGTATCCTGACCCTTCTGAAGAAAATTGTTTTATGTCGCAGTTTACCGATACGTTAAATATCCAATTATTTGATTTAAAATCTTTTTTATTGTTGTATCCATATGAAGATACTTTTAAAATATCACCAGGAGAAAACTTTTTGCCTTTATTTGTTACATTGACATTTGATACAACTCCACCAATTCTAAATCGTATTTCTTCATTTGTAGAAGAAATACCAAAAGCATAAACATTTAATGATATGTCATTTCCAACCACCAAATCTTCTATTATTCCAGAACATCCTTTAAATTGCGTAAAAGTCTTTTCTTCATAAGTTATCAAAAAGTTTCCATTTAAACCCGAATACACTAGGGTCCCTTTTTGTGGAAATCCAATTGTAGAATCCACCAAAATAGAATTATCTAAAGTTTTTACTGTTTTGGTTATTTTTGTTTTTGGATGTATTGAAAAATCTCCAAATACAGTTCCAACAACATTGATGTCTTTGTTAAAATCGTTATCTAACTTTAAAGTGTAATATTTTTTATTATCTCTAAAAATTTCTTCAATATCAGTTACTGTTCCGAAAGCTTTTTTTATGTTGCCCTGATTATCTTGGAATATTGTTTTATTTTTTAATTCTAAAATATTTCCGCTTATTTCTTCTACAACAAGATTCTTTGTTATTCTATACTGAGCATCTGAAGGTTGTATTAAATATTCACTTGGTTTTATTACATCTACATTAGTACCAAATAAAACTCTGAATAATATTTTAAATGATTCTTCAGTCCCCTTTGAAGAATAAAAATCTTTGGAGTTTTTTAAAAATGTTGCTGAATTTAAAGAACCAAAAATCTTTCTTCCCTCAAATCCAGGAAGAAATTGTTTTTTTGTCTTATTATAATAAATTTTCAGGAAAAGAACACTTAAATTAATTACTTTATTTGGAATTTCTTGAGTTCCTACACTATGAGACTCGGATAAAGTATCCTCAAATATAAAATTTTCATCGCTGCTATTAGTATATGAAGTTATTGCACTAAACCCTCTCACACAATCCTGGAATGAATTTTGTGATTTGGATTTGTATAAAATTACTTCAGAATCTATTTTAATTAGTCCATATCTATCAGGAAATCCTTCTGTAGATTCTACAAAAATTTCATTGTCAATCAAACTTACTTCAGATGAAAGAGTTGTGAATTCTACTAAATTTGAACTTCTATCTACTTTGATCTGTTTGTCTATATTTTGTAGGATATTATATACTCCACCTTCAAAATCTAAAGAACGATAATATTCGGTCAAAAAGTCTTTTGCTAAGGGGAAATTCTCCCTAACAAAAAGTGGAAGTTGACTTTCTACTATTGAACTGATTTTTATTCTTGTATTATCCATTTATTAATTTCGTACTAGGTCCCCATTAAAATAGCTTGATGTAAATATGTAATTGGATCCTGAAGAATCAGAACCAGATTCTATATTGTCAGGTATCATTACAATTTCAACTGTATTACTATCTAGTTGTAAATAAAGATCTTGTAATCCAATTATATCATTTGATTTTGGTATTGCAGATATTTCTACAATTGGAGTTCCGCCAGAGAAGTTTAAAGTTGAAATTATATTGATAGGAGAAGTTTTAATTTCTCCCTTTTCATAATCTATTGTACCTATATTTTCTTCAACTATCACTGGTTGAGATTTTGAATCTAGATAGAACAAAAATATTTTTCCATCCTTTAGGTTTGAGTTTGGTTTATCTGAAATGTAAACTGGTTTTTGAATTCCTGAAATATTAAATCCGGTAGACTTAATATTATATCCTGCAGAATTTTTTATGTAAAATTTATTGCCAAAGCAAATTTCATATTCTACCGGTTGATTTGCCAGTATTTTCAAATCCCTTCTGATTTGAATTTTAGTTATATTGGAGGTTATTGATTGATCAGAGTTATCTATTATATTTTGGTATTTGCTATATTTGAATCTAGCACCATACTTATTAATTTCTTTTGATTTTGAAAATATATTAATGCTTTCAAAAATAGAATTTTTAACAGTATTTGCAGAAGAAGTTAAATTTTGATTATAATATACATTTGAAATTGTTTCAATATATAATATCTTCGCATCTAATATTTCTGGTACAATTCCTGCAACACTAAACTTTTTCAAATCATTTTTTATATTATCTTTTATTGAATTTGAAAGAAAAGTTCCAAAGGTAGGTTTTATAGTAATAAAAACTTTTCCGTATTGTGGGGGCGTTAAGTCCTCTCCCCCAAATACGTTTACAGATTCTGCTTCTGGATAAATTTTTGGAATAATTACTTCATAGTCAGATGAAGTTACTGCTCTATTCTGTGCAGCATAAAGTCTTGGAGCAAAATTTTTAATTGAAGATACTGATTCTATCTCAGAACCACCTTGAGAGTTTGAATCTATTGTTAGTATAGATATTCCAGTTCTAATTGGATTTCCTCTACTGTCTATAATTCTTCCCGAAAAATTGAAACTAGAAAATCCATTTCCAAGTTCTCCGTTAGTAACAATATAAGAACAATCAATAACATTTCCATTGTCCAATTTTTTACCAATAACTCCATCTCCAAATATTAATTCGTATTGTTGATCTTGAACTTCTTGTAAAAAGAATACTTTTGAATTTGAATTGACCTGGAGTATATTATCAGATTTTATAAATTTTCTTGTTTGAGTGCTAGTTGAAGCATCCTTTATGGATACATTAATAGTATTTGTATCAATATTCCTATTATTTAAAATATATCTTTGATTTTTATTGATAGAATCTACAGTAAAAGAATTTTTTATATAATTTCCTTCAAAAACTTCAATAGAATCAAATGTAGCAATTCCATTAACTACTGGAGTTGTTACATCTTCAAGAATAGAAAATGAATAACTTATATTCCCAAAAGAAGAAGAAGTACATACCAAACCCTTCTGTAGCGTTAAGGATAAAGGTCTATCTTCAATTTCAGTAAGATCTACAAAAAAACTTACTATTGCCTTTGCTGCTGTTCTAGACTTAGGAACATATCCAATATTTCTTGCAAGAGATACAACATTCTCTCTAAGAGTTGCGCTATCAATAAAAACTTCATTACTAACCATATTCGCATTATATGATGCAATATATGTGTTATAAGCTAAAGTATCAATAATAACAGATAAATTTGATCCTTCAAAATCATAATCCGTAAAATCGGAATTTGATCTTAAGTAATCTTTTATTGAAGTCTTAATCTGATCGAAATCTAGATTAGTGAAGTTTACTAGTGCCATTATCGTGTTGGTAGTAATGCAAATGATAACTGTTGAGGTAAAGCTTCAATCCCAATAATGTCATAAATTAAAGTAACGTCAAATTGATTATCCTCAAAATTTGGTTCCACTTTTACTTGAGTTAAATTAACCCTAGGTTCATAATTTTTAATTGTATTTTTAATTTCGTCTTTTATCACAGAAGCAGACAAAATATCAATGTTTTCAAAAAGACTTTGGGATACCTTGGATCCTATATTTTGATTAAAGAATTTTTCTCCAGGAACAGTAAATACTAGATTTCTAATAGAACGTGCTATTGCAGTTTCATTTTTTAATGCAATTAGATCAAAGCTTAAGGGATTAACCTGAAACGACAGGCTAATGTCCTTAAAACTTTTACTAACACGTTCTAGAGGCATCTAAAAAGTAATAATTCTATCTTATTTATCACCCAAAAATAGGTTCTGTTCCATATTCCCAGTCGTCATAGTCGCTGTCATTACGTATTTTTGAATGAATTTCATTTTGGGCACCAAAATCATGTTTTTTAGGTGTCATATCATCATTATTGATCTCTCGAAGCATCTTTTTTTCTGGTGCTTTGGTCCAATAATCAGTAATAAGACCACTTGTGCCCCACATTTCTCTCATGTAACTTGAATCACGGTCTGGATTTGGGTGCATTGCCATCTGTTTTCTCCTTTTTGGGGTTGAACAGAACTTTTTACGGGGTTTC
>Ga0181590_10005397_pt1 | contig 10565 bp, 10 predicted proteins | sample 071ome_34_FD_132446 | JGI IMG/M metagenome (GOLD analysis project Ga0181590, IMG submission 132446) | Coastal salt marsh microbial communities from the Groves Creek Marsh, Skidaway Island, Georgia - 071411BT metaG (megahit assembly) | ecosystem: Environmental > Aquatic > Marine > Intertidal... | reverse complement strand
TGGATAGTATTTAAATTAATCAAATTAAATAAAGGTAATTATTTGGTTTTCAATAGTTTAAATGTGATTATGACAATGCTTATAATTGGTATGGTAAATACTACTTTTGAGCATGAAAATGCACTCTTATCAATTTTCATTATCGCATTGGCAATATCCAAATATAGATTTATTAAATTAAGTTAAACCCTTTTTTTTTGAGCTATAACTTGAATCTGAGCAAGAGCATTCCAAGTAGTTTGATCAATAGGCTTGCCAATAATATTTTTACTCTTAACCCAAAATTTATCATGAAAAAAGTTGTATGTAAGCTCAGAAATCTTTCTTTTTAAGTTGTTACTTGATCTTCTCCATTTATAAATTTTTCTTCCAATAGGAGTTATTCTCTTGCCCATAAGCTGATAGTCATAATTAAAATCCTGAACATCAGAAGATATAATCTCGGAGTTTTCTAATTTAGAAACCAGGCTAGATAAATCATAAGAGACTGGAGACCAGCTAGTATCTGAATTTAGTCTAAAAGTTGCATTATGCCCACCAGCAAAGACAGATGGCCAAATTTTTTGCTCATATAAATCTTCATGAGGAACAACTATAATCATAAATCCACCAGGTTTGACTAATTCCCACCATTCAGATAGAGCTGACTCTACGTCAGTCATATGTTCCAGACAATGTGAGCTGTAGACGCAATCAAAATTCTGCTTTTTTTTATATCTAAGAATATGTTGAGCATCACCTTCACTCAAATCAAATACCTCTGCACTTTCAACAACTGGATCATTACCACCCCCAATATCAATTACTTTCCCTGATAAATATTTCGAATAGAATTGATCATTTCTTATTTGTTTAGTTTTTGACGATTCTTTCATTATTGGATTGGTAAGTTATTTTGAGAATAATATAAGATTATAATATGTGTAATTAATTTATTTTAATGTTCTATGAGGTTGTTAATTGAGCTACCAACATGGCTCGGAGACTGCGTTATGACTACTCCTGCTATCGAGAATATTATCTCTTCTTTTCATGATGCAAAGATAACTTTTGTTGGGTCATCTGCTTCTATCGATGTAATGAAATTTCATCCGAACCTGGAGGGAATTTATGAGATCGAAAATAAACCATTAAAACTATTCACATTGGCAAAGAAAATGGGAAATTTTGATATATTTGTATCATTTAGATCCTCTTTAAGTGCAAGGTTCTTCAGGTTTCTTGTTAACTCCAAAAAAAAATACTCATACAATAAAAAGTTACTTAAGAGTGAGCACCAGGTTGAGAAATACAATGAGTTCATATCTAACATTTTTAGATTTAAGAATAAGCCTGGAAAACTAAAAATATTCACTGTAAATAAGATTAAAAAGGAAGAGGCAAAAAAACGTAGATTAGGAATAAATCCAGGTGCTACTTATGGAAGTGCTAAACGGTGGTATCCTGAGAAATTTGCTGATGTGGCTAAAGAGTTATCTCAAGACTTTAATATAATTATTTTTGCTGGAAAAGATGAAATCGATATTGCGTCAGATATTGAAAAAATACTTATTAAATCAGGAGTTAAAAATTATCTAAATACTGCAGGTAAGCTAGATATTGTAGGCCTAATATCCGAAATTCAAAATCTCGATTTATTCATTACCGGTGATAGTGGACCAATGCATATTGCTGCAGCATTTCATGTTCCAACTATATCGATTTTCGGCCCAACCAATTATATTGAAACATCACAGTGGATGAACGAAAAATCTTTAATTGTAAGGAAAAATATTTCATGTCAGCCTTGCATGAAAAGAGTTTGTCCTCTTAAGCACCATGATTGTATGAAGGGTATAAGTAGTAAAGAAGTATTAAATGCAGCTTTAAGTTTATTTTGAAAAAATCTTGTTAAAAATTTTGAGTTAATTCTTAATTATTTCTTGCATTTTCTTGAATTTTTATAATAGTATTAGAAGTGCTTCTACCTTCAATAAAATCTATTAGGACAAGTTCTTTTACTATGTCTTTTCCTACTACATGTTTATTCTTGTAATCACCACCCTTAACTAGCACATCAGGAGTTATGGAAGTGATTAATTCAATTGGCGTGTCTTGATTAAACGGAATAACATAGTCGACTGATTTAAGCGAAGCTAAGACACATGATCTATCATTGAGAGAATTAATAGGTCTATTTTTGCCCTTTAGCCTAGCTATAGAATCATCAGTATTGATACCTACCACAAGAACATCTGCAAGTTTCTTGGCTTTCTCTAAGTATTTAACATGACCCATATGAAGAATATCGAAACAACCGTTTGTAAAGGCAATCTTTTTATTTGATTTTCTCAGAGTATCTAAAATTTTGAGAAATGCTTCTAGTGAAAATACATTTTTTTCACAATCAGAATAATTGAGTGAAGATTCATATCTAATAATTTCCTCAAATGATGTTGTTGCAGAACCAATCTTACCCACAACAATACCTGCTGCTATATTGGCAAGTAATACAGCTGAATCAATATCCTGATTGGCGGCCAATGCATAACCAAGGGCGGCAATAACAGTATCGCCAGCACCTGTTACATCAAATACCTCTCTCGCCACTGTTGGATGTGACCTGAATTTATCATCAAATATGGCAATACCATCTTCACTTAAAGTAATTAAAGAAGTGCGTAACTTACAAAAATCCTTTAAGTGTATAAGAGCATCTTCAAGTGATTTCTTATCTGAAATGTTGATACCAGTTGCTTCGCAAGCCTCTTTTTTATTTGGAGTTAAAAGATAGGCAGAAGTATATTTAGAATAATCAGAGCCTTTTGGATCGACAATAACTTTAATATCATTAGAGTTAGCCACTTTAATAACTTCTTGAGCAACATAATCGGTTATGACACCTTTTCCATAATCAGAGAGAATAACCAATTCAAATTTACTTATAACTGATTTGTAGACATCTATCAATTCCTTTTCGGAGGTCTTATTGATGTCTTCATTACTTTCAATGTCATATCTAATGACTTGTTGTTGAGCTGAAACAATTCTAGTTTTTTTTGAGGTAATGCGATCCTTTTGCTCAATTAAATAGTCAGTAGTTAGACTGATATCTTTGAAGAGCTTTTTTAATTCATTAGAAATATCACATCCGCCAATAATGCTTAATACTTCAACATCAGCACCAAGCGTAACTAGGTTGTGAGCTACATTCCCAGCACCTCCCAGAACCTTTGTTTCCCTCTTAATATTAATAATTTGAACAGGTGCTTCAGGTGAAACTCGTGTGCATTCACCCCAAAGATATTTGTCAATCATCAGATCTCCAATAACAAGAATCTTAGGATGAATTTCTTGTATAGAGTTAAACATTAATCTACAGGCACCTTAAACATATCTTTAATATTCGGGATATACCGCTTAATCCCCTCCTCAAGAGCGAAAATAGGCTTAAAATTGAAATTTTCTTCAGACAAAGTAATGTCTGCTTGAGTGTGCATCTGATAACCATTGTAAGGGTTAGGAAAATAATCAGTACTGTAATCACATCCTAGTTCTTTTTGGAGTATATCAGCTACATCTTGAAAGCTTCTCGGTTTACCAGTCCCAACATTGTAAACGCCATTATTTTTCGATTCACATGCTTTAATATTTGCTTGTAGAACATCATCAATAAAAATGAAGTCCCTGAGAATCTTATTAGACCCCTCAAATAGTCGAGGTGACTGTCCATTGAGAAGTTGATGTCCGAGTTGAATAACCATTGAGGAGGTTTTATTCTTAAAATATTCCCTAGGACCATAAACGTTGAAGAATTTGAGACCGACAATTTTTATATTTGGATTGTTTTTTGAGAATTTTGCTGCAATTTGATCCATAGCATATTTACTATAACCATATGGATTTTCGGGACTTTCAAAACCAATTTTTTGGGGTGAAGGCATACTCCCATAGGTAGCAGCAGAGCTAGCATAAATAAGGGTTGCATTATCTTTTTTCGTTTTCTCTAAAAACCAATAAAATGAATTAACATTGGTTCTCATTATCATTTCTTGATCATAAACCCTGGTGTCTGAAATGGCAGCCTGATGAAAAATATAATCAAATTTAATATCATTGAGTATTTCTAGATCAGCTTTATTGTTTATATTTCCACAGATAATATCACCAGTAAATCCAATTAAATTTTTATAATGCCCAAAGCTTTGCAGGTTTTTATTAGAGAAGGTTGCCTCACTTCTGAAACAGTCAAAAACTATAATTTTGGAATCCGGGTAATTCTCTTGGAAATAGAAAGCCAAATTGCTTCCAATAAATCCAGCCCCTCCAGTGATAAGGATTGTTTTTTTATTAAAACTAGTTTTGGTATAAACCATAATGCAATTATACTTACAATAGGAGTAAGTATCATACTTCAAAAGTTATTAGATTAAATGCTCAGTCCATGAAATACGAACGAAATTTTTATGAAATCAAGTCTAATGATGAGATTCTTAGCAACCTAAAAGAAGAATTAGGGACTGTTGGATATTACTCTCTTCATAAACAAGATATTAGTTCTATCCTATCCTATGCCAAAAAAGTTACAAAGGATTATATCTATATAGTTGGTATTGGTGGTTCTAGCCTCGGCACGAAATCAATTTACACCTTTTTAAGAACTACATATAATTTTAAGAAAAAGTTATTTTTTCTCGATACTATTGACCCATTGAGGATAAATTATCTGCTAAATCTCGGGGATTTAAACAATTCTCAATTTATTGTTATCTCAAAGTCGGGTAGTACTATCGAACCAATAAGTATTCTTAAATATCTCAGCACTAGAATAAAGATTTCAAAAGACAACTGCACCATAATCGCTGGTCAAAATACTTCACTTTGGGAATTTGCATCTAAGAATAATCTTGAAAGTTTTCTAATTCCAGATAATGTTGGAGGAAGATTTTCGGTATTTAGCCCTGTAGGACTTTTGCCTCTTGCAATAATTGGTGTAGATATTCAAAAACTTCTAGATGGCTGCGGAATTGTCCATGAAAGCTTTTTTAATAAAAGGGATTACTTCGATTTAATTATCAGAAAAGCTAGATTTCTTGTAGAAAACAAAAGTAGATTTTCTATGAATATTATCTTTTCATATTCATCAGTTTTCAGGGATTTTAATCGATGGTTTGTTCAACTATGGGCTGAATCTCTTGGCAAGAAGAACATTAATGGCACCCGTCAAGGATTAACCCCAGTTTCGCTAATTGGACCTGATGATCAACACAGTTTTTTGCAATTAATTATGGATGGACCTAGGGACAAAACAGTAACCATTTTTAAAATTGACAATTTAAAGGATGAGTCAGTAATTCCAGAACGAGATGATTTTAGTTGTTTTGGTTTAGACTACTTGAATAATAAGAGTTTTAATGATCTAATAAATTTGCAAGCCGATTCGACTTATGAAGCGATTCTTCAGGAGAAAGATATTCCATGCGACAAAATAACCATTACAAATATTAATGAAATTAATATTGCAAAATTAATGTATAGGTTCTTTTTGCTTACATCCTCTATAGGTTCTTTTATGCAAATAAATACATATAATCAACCTGGAGTAGAGTTGGGAAAAGAAATTTTGAAGAATAAATTTTGTAAATAATGATTAATCATTGCATATTTCCTGTTGCAGGTTTTGGAACAAGATTTCTTCCAGCAACTAAAACTGTTCCAAAAGAGCTCTTACCTGTTTTAGATAAACCCTTAATTCAATATGCAATTGATGAGGCATATGATAGCGGTATTTCTGAAATGGTCTTAGTAATGAATGAGTATAAATTAGCCATTAAGAAATATTTTGAGCCTTTCCCCTATTTAGAGTCTCTAATTTCTTCAAGCCCTAAAATTGATAAACTTGATTGTATCGATAATATAATCAAAAACTGTAGCTTAAATTTTATCAATCAAACTGAGATGTTAGGATTGGGTCATGCTATCCTTCAAGGTAAAGATATCATAGGAAATAATCCTTTCGCTGTAATATTGCCAGATGATTTGTGTCATAACGAGGATAAGTCTGTTATGAGTCAAATGCAAGAGATATTTAAAGAAAATAAAGACAAATGTATTGTTGCCGTTGAAGAAGTTAATATTGAAGATGTTGATAAATATGGAGTTATAAGTTTTAAATCCTCATCTAATAATGCTTTTAAGGTGGATGATATGATTGAGAAACCTTCAATTGATGAGGCGCCCTCTAACTTAGCCATCATAGGTCGATATATCCTTACACCTGATATTTTTGAAGCTATTGAGCGGACTAAACCTGATCATAATGGTGAAATTCAAATCACTAATGCATTACGAGAACTTGCAAAAATTGGCAAAGTTATAGCATATAAGTTTGATGGCAGAAGAATTGATTGCGGTTCTGTTAAGGGGTATATTGAGGCAAATACATTTTTTTCAGGCTTAGACTCTAGATAGAGATTAACCTAGAGTCTAATTAATTTATCTAGTACCAGTCATCATCTGACTCTTCATCGTAGTCGAAGTCATAATCTTTTTCCTCCTCGTCCTCAAATTCGTCATAGTCATAGTCATCAGTAGCCATAATATTGTCTCCACAATAAAATAATATAAGCCAAAAAGATATTGGCTAAATTCGAAATATACGCTTATTTAAGAAAAAGTAAAGAATTTAATTTAGAATAAAATTTAAGTTAAAAATCAATAACATGTAAATAATTATTCTTTGATTATCTCCCATTATTTTGCCTTAGGGAAAGAAATTTTTTTAGAAAATTTATATTATATTTTTTTTAAAAAATTCAGAATAATAATTATATGATTTATAAACTTAAATACTTTATCAATACTAGAAAACAATCCTTGAGGCTCAAGTTTTTTTAGGCATCATAATTGTTTATTTGGCATTAAATGAATCTTCTTAATAACTTAGATTGGTCGAATGCATGAGTTGTTAGTTGCATTAAGGATTTAATAATTTTTATTTTAAAATGATTCTATGTTATAAAATAATTAATCTTCAACTAATAATTACGTCATGGCAGTCGGTATAGCTGAATTTGAGCTAAGAAAATATAGATTTCCAAATGCTGCTTTCAGGCATTTATTGATAAAGCTATATCCTATTCGTTATCTTTTTCGTAGAGCGCTACTGCTTATAGAGCCAAAATCTAAAAGTAAATCTACAGATATTGATATAACTTTAACCGAGAATCTTGAGAAAGGCGCGAAAGAATTTGAGAAAAAAGGCTGGGTGTTCATTGAAAATATCTTCCCTGAAGAAGTTCATAATGCATTAGTCAAGGGCTGGCCAAATTTTTATCATTTTAAACCAGCATACAATATTCATAAATCGTATGACATGTCTTTTATTTCTCAAGATCAAACTTTAGCCAAATATCCTGTATTTAAGAACTTAGAACAATATATATGTTCGAATTCCTTTGCTCAACGAATTAATGATTTTTCTCCTTCTTTAGGAAATAAAGATCGAAGTGTGGCTAGAATCCTTCTTTCCAGAGCAGGCTATAAGTCAGCATGCATAAACCATTTAGATTCGGTATCAACTAAAAAAAGTAATATCGGTGAATCTATCAATTTTATATTTTTTATTAAAGGAACAGGAGGGCCGCGTTCTGGCGGGACTTGCATATATCGTGATGAAAATGGTGAAATTCTCTTCGAACCTACAAATACTACAAATTCATGCTTGATTTACCGAAGTGATAAGCTTTACCATGGGTTTCCACCCATGAGTTTTGGGAAGTACAGGTGGATGATTTCAGGCCATCTGCAGGCCAGTTATTATGATTAATTGAGTTTTAGTTTATTCCACCATGGTGGATGACTATTAAATTTTCTCACGAGCTAGACATATATGCTTTTAGACTAGTTTTTTTCAGTAAATAAGTCCAAAACCTCTAAATCATTAATCCGACTCTTTCTATCTAATAAAATTGATGGATTTTTTATAACAGAAATACCTCTGTTTCTTAGACTACTGAGAAGAAATACTCTATTGCCTAGTATATGTGACTTTTTATTTTTGACGCTAAGTCTGCCATTAACCATCAAGGTTCCCCACCCCCAATCGAAATCGAATACGTATTTCAGACTATCGGAACTTAAAACAATGTCGGCAGAATTTCTACCTTCATATGAACTTAATCCATTAAGGATGTGAAAGTTAACTGTTTTAGATAGATCAGATATCTCAATAGAAAGCTCATCGAATGGCACTTTCCCAATAGCTCTATAAAATTTGGATAACAGAAGAACAAAATATATTCCAATTCTTGTGTGAAACTTGATCATGCGGTTGCAATATCGCCCGGCACTCAATTTGATTTCTTTAAAATCAACCCTAGAGTTATTGTGGATAGGTTGTAATTTCATTCTATCATCCTTGTACCTAGAGATAGCGGAGGTATTATCAATTCTTTTAAAGGTAAAAATATCATTAGGATAAAGAATTATTGGTACAGCATTTCTTGCCTCAATGAAGCTTGCAACCTCAGCGATATCAGTTTGCATATCGTTCATGTAAAAATTTTCTACATGGGAAAAATACACGTAACTCGCAAACGGAATAACAAACTCTGGCGAAAAAAATGAAATCTGCTCAGCCATTTGCTTCAGTTTTTTCTTTGATGCGGTTTTTCTTGCTCTTGCATCTTCGGCGTTAGAAATAAAAGAGGCGTAACCAAACTGGGTTAACAAACAGTCGATTTTTAGATTCTCGATAGCATTTTTAATTTTAGGCAATTCACTGCCAACGATGCAATCATTCATATTTACAATGGTTTTTCCACCGATGGAAATGATGCTGAGGGAGTCAATGCTCCCACATTGAATGATCCTTATAAAATCAGTTTTATTGAAATGGTATGGTTTATTGTCAGAAAGACAAATTATGTATCCGCCAAGTTTCTGGATAAAGTCAGCAACTCTATTATCTTTGGTAGATTGAAAAAGAAATATTACATCAGGATTCTCATTTATTACTTTTTTTATGTCGCTAACCGAAAAATGATCGGGATGTTCATGTGAAATCCAAACATGCGTGAGTTTTGTATAATTTATATCACCAGAGGGAGATAACAAATCCCAACCATCGTTAAATGATGATCCTTCTGTCCAGGGGTCAATGAGAAGGAATACGTCATTTCCATATGCAATTAATCCCGAGTGGTTTATAAATTTTATTTCCATGAGCTTCTATTTGGTTATAACAAATTAGGATTGCTCCCAATATAGAATCATATATTATCTTACACTCTTTGACCTCTGATTCACCTCTAATAGTTTTATTAACCATTTTGATTTAAGTAATCTGAGATCTCTTTATTAGACATATTTTTGTTCACAGATTGATCCCAAATTAACTCCAATAGCTCGAAGTGTTTCTGAGGTAAATTTGACAAACTTAGAGAATTAACAAAAACCGTTAAATCGAATTGTAAATATATTTGTGGAGGTCTTTGGTATGTTATGTCGAAATCATTCGACGGTGACTGATTTGGCAAGGTTTCTAGGTTGGTCTACGTTGCATCCTTTTAGAAGAGCGACATGGTAGCTAAGAAGTTGCAAAGGTATTGAGAAAATAATGGGGCCAGTAATTCTTCCAAGGCCTTTTGTAACCGGAATTAACTTCATATTTGGCGTTGGTTTAATGTCAGCTAGTTCGTCTTTAAATACGTACATTATTGACCCCCTTGAACTTACCTCTTGCATATTAGATTTAAGTTTTTCTAACAAGTCATTCTTTGGAGCTACAACTATTACTGGAGTATCTTTATCAATTAAGGCAATTGGACCATGCTTTAACTCTCCCGCAGCAAATGCTTCAGCATGAATATAACTTATTTCCTTAAGTTTAAGAGCGCCTTCCATAGCTACCGCATGTTTCGTTCCCCTCCCAAGAAATAACGCATTATTTTTATGCAAAAAATCTTTTGATATTTCCTGAATAATTGGCGCAATATTGAGCACTTCTTCGATAAGTCCTGGCAATCTATTGAGGCCATTAGCGATTAATTGCTCTCTATCTCTAGTAATTGTTTTTTTGGATTTTCCGATTGCTGTAGCTAGTAATGAGAGACTTACAAGTTGCCCAGTAAATGCCTTGGTGGATGCAACTCCAATTTCAGGTCCAACATTCATCAAAAAGACCATTTTAGATTCTCTAGTCAAGCTAGATTCGGGAGTATTACAAATAGAAAGAGTTAATGACTCCGAATCTTTATTTTTGATTGCCTTAAGAGCCTCCAAGGTGTCAGCTGTTTCACCACTTTGTGAAATTGTAACAAACAAAGTATTTTTCTGAGTTACTGATTTTCTATATCTATATTCACTTGCAACCTCAACACTGCATGATACTTCAGCAATATCTTCTAGCCAATACATGGCAACCAAACCTGCATTGAAACTAGTTCCACAAGCAATAATTTTTACATGTTTGATTGTTGAAAAAACTTCTGCGGCATTTGGACCGAAAGATTCAATATACACCTCATTATGAGAAATTTTTGATTCAAGAGTGTCTCTGATAGCTTGCGGTTGGTCATAGATCT
>Ga0181590_10005389_pt1 | contig 10575 bp, 12 predicted proteins | sample 071ome_34_FD_132446 | JGI IMG/M metagenome (GOLD analysis project Ga0181590, IMG submission 132446) | Coastal salt marsh microbial communities from the Groves Creek Marsh, Skidaway Island, Georgia - 071411BT metaG (megahit assembly) | ecosystem: Environmental > Aquatic > Marine > Intertidal... | reverse complement strand
TCTTGGTTTGTTGGCGGAAACTCCATGCAGATCTTTCCATCAACCACTGAAACCAAATCAGGAGTCACCAACCACTTCACTCTTGAGGCCACATCTCGCATTGGTTCCGAACGGCAATGAAGGCAACCCTCCAATTCGGCGCACTAGATACCGATGTTTTACCATCCTTTTTGGCTTCAACCTTGTGACTACCATCTTCACCTTTTCTCATGGTAACTTTCCACCCATCCTTAGTGAGTTGTTTGATGATTTTAGAATAGTTCGTTTTTTCGTTGTCCAAAATCTCCTTCTTAAGGCGTTCAGTTTCCTTCTCTGCTTTTTCAATTTCCTTGGGTGAAAGTGTTTGGCGTATTTTGTCCATAAGTTCTCCAGCTCTACCTAAGCCGTTAATTGCACCACCATTGTCAGCACTAACTCCAAACCAAATATAAGCCTTAACATTATCCCTTGGGATTCCAAGACCGTCTTTATAACAATATCCTAGCTTAAGCTGAGCTTCATCGTGTCCTTGACTAGCCGCCATACGATACAATTTCGTCGCTTCGGACTGGTCTTTCACAATGCCATTGCCTTCTAAAAACAGAGTTGCGAGAAGACATTGTGCATCAGCATCTCCTGCAGACGCAGATCTTTTAATGTTTTCTAAAAGTTCATCAGCTTCTTCAAGATTAGCATCACTAAGATCAACTCCAGCCAGAATCCTATTAGGCCCAATAATATACCCATTCACTACTCCTGTTACTGTTACTGGATCAATTTGAGCTGATGCAGGAATCACAGACACGGAAAACAACAGGACCAATAAAAGAGAAATAATCTTCATTGCCCAAAATACTATCGTCATTGGGACTAGAGTAGAAGACGGAAAGCGATAGAAGACCCTTTACCCTGAAGCAGGAAGCAGGAACATCGAAGATACAGGATCGGATCATCGAAGAATCAGGGAACAGGATACGGGTTGCGGGATACGGGGTTCGGAAAATCAAATGAATCACCTTTTAAAGTCGGCTTTTCGATCTGCTCGAATCCTGTGGTTGCACTGCCCCGCTATTCACTCAAAGTAACTCATCATGAGTTTAGGATGGAACATACTTCAGCACTATCAGATCGAAAAAGCCAAAACGGCTGCAGAGCTTGCTTCGAGTAAAATCGATCGCCTGTCTGCGCGAGATGACAATACAAAACAAGAATTAGAGGAACTCACTCTCGCCTGCCAAGCGATGTGGGAACTCCTTCGTGATCACTTAGGATTTACCGACGAACACCTTAAGGCGAAGATTCTCGAGATTGATGCTAGAGACGGAAGAGTGGATGGAAGGATTGGTGCAGAGCTGATCGATTGCCCACATTGTGGTCAGAAAGCCAGCACAACGAAACCAAATTGCGTTTACTGTGGACATCAGTTGCCATCATCACATGTGATGAAATAAAGCAGCAGGGTGACATGATCTGACTGAAACCTGTATCATGTATCCCCATCCTACTGGCATGGTTCTAGGAGACGTTGATACTGGGAACGAAGAATCAAGATACGGGGTGCGGGGTTCATGCCATTCGCACCAAGACATATTTCAAATTTCGCTCATTAAGAGTATGAGCAAACAGGAAAAAGGTTTCCATCTGACAGCAAGTTCGCGTCGAATCTTTCTCAATACAAATTCTTAAAGCCAGTCTGACATGAAAGTGAGTCATATAACTACTGCAATGATCTGCACCTTAATACAAGCTTGTCACCAGACCGATGCTTCAATAGAGACTAATAGGTTTCAATCAATCATTTTTGAGCAGACCAAACCTCTGACTTCTTCTGCTAGAATGGTTCCAAAAGTTTAGCTAGACACCAACTTGAAAGTGACTTGGCTGATGAATGTAAAGAGCCATAAGCCCTACCACATTTGCATCGACTACACTGACAATAGCGCGTCACTCACCGCCCTCGAGATCACCAAGGTGAAAGCAACCTACGATAATGGCATTGTCGAAGCGGCCACAAAGAACATAAAACTTCCCCATCGCATCAACGTTCGCAAATACGAAACCATCAACAGCATGAGCGACGGGCGCATTGTGAAATCATCCGTGAATATCCTCTCGGATATCTTGTCAGATGTTATCACCAGAGATGAATCACTCAGGCTAGAAATGGAGGGATTCTTTACCACTAAAACAGGCATAAGTCACCCTTTTGCCGTAGGCTATGATTACACAGTAAAGCTTAACGAAGATATCAGCCCTTTTGCCGATCGCTGAAGACTCTTTCTTACAACACTGTTTCGAGTCAGGATGGCCATCACTTTCTACATGGACTCCTATCGAAATTCCTACCACCGGGCAGCGTCTTCTATCCTCTTTGGCAAAGGGCCATTGCAAGAAAGTAGACCGGCGTTACGTTCCTGCCTTCACCGATGAAGCTATTTCTTTGCCTCCTTCTCACCGCGACTTCCGGCCTGGCCGGAGAATGGACCATCCCGCTTGCGGGCAACACCTACCGCACCGCACCGGCCCCTGGCACCGGCATTGATCGCGCAGGGAAACTCGTTTGGTCTAATCCGGAGGAAGTCCACTCCATTTACATTCATCTCGACCAAGCAGCCACCTTAGACGTCGCTCTTCGTGGCGCTTCGCCAACACCAGTCCGCTGGAAGCTCTCAAGCGCAAATCAAAGCTTCGAAATCGAGGCTGAGGGAGCTGACGCCAAGAAATATCCGGTTGGTAAAATTAAAGTCGCGAAAGCAGGCTATCTGAAGTTGGACCTCTCCGGCCTCAAGAAAGGAGGAGCCAACTTTGGCGAAATAAGCGACCTGATTCTACGGTCTTGGAATGAAGATCTTAAATTGCACTTCGTCAAATCCAACCAAGGTAACATGTTCTACTGGGGCCGACGCGGACCTTCGGTCCATCTCGGCTATCAGGTACCGAAGGGGAAAGACATCGAATGGGCTTACAGTGAAATCACGGTTCCGAAGGGGCAAGACCCGATTGGTTCCTACTTCATGGCCAATGGTTTCAGTCAGGGCTACTTCGGGTTTCAGGTCAAAAGCCCGACGGAGCGCTGGATTCTGTTTTCAGTATGGAGTCCTTTTAAAACCAACAATCCAAACGCTATCCCTGAAAAAGATCGCGTCACGACGCTGGCCAAAGGCAAGAATGTTCGCGCTCAAAAATTCGGTGGCGAGGGATCCGGTGGACAAAGCTTTTTGAAATACCCGTGGCAACCCGGGAAGACCTACCGCTTTTTAACCCGCGTCCAACCCAGTGAAGAGGACACCACCGTTTACACCTCTTGGTTTGGCGACAAGGAAGCCGGTGAATGGCAACTCATTGCCAGCTTCCTCCGCCCCCGCACCAAGACCCATCTCACCGGGTTTCACTCTTTCCTGGAAAACTTCTCGGTAAATTTTGGTGCAGAAAAGCGCCTAGGATTCTACGGCAACCAATGGGTTTGTGACACCAGGGGAAATTGGCACGAGATCACCCGTGCCCGCTTCACGGCCGACGCCACCGCACGCGGTGGCCACCGCCTCGATTACGCCGGCGGCGCCAATGACGAGGTCTTCTTCATGAAGAACGGCGGCTTCTTTGATGACAGGGTCGAGTTTGACCAATGGTTTGAAAAGCGATCCAACCCTGAAACGAAACCGACCATTGATTTCAAAAAATTGCCGAAAGGTGAGCCGGTCGCGAAATGACACCCGGTTGCGTGAGTTCCTTAAAATGCGATTTGGCTACATCCCCCTGTTTTGCAATGACCAGCTGGGCTTCCTGATCCCCTCTCTATTTACCCTGAAGCAGGAAGCAGGAACATCGAAGAATCAGGGAACAGGATACGGGGTTCAGCTCTTCTCTCGAGAGGTGCGGGGGGACGAAGGCGGCGGTAGTAGTTTTCTAGCGGAGGCGTTTTTCTCCGATTTTAGGGTTATAACCATAAAAACTAAAAATATTCTACTCTAAAAACTACTACTGACTACCCAGCTCAACAAAGGCAATGAATCCTTCGAAGAGTTGTTGGATAATCGCTAACTTGGAGATTTCTACTGATAAAGCTCCGCCAACGGTATCGCTCCCTTCGGCACGTAGCCTTCCTTGTCGCGCTTACGCTTCACAGGCCATGCTTTTCCCTGCGACTCCCTCTTGATGTCACTGAGTCGATCGATGGGCCAGACTTCGTGGGGGACGTGCGCATCCTTGAAGATCTCCTCGGCCTTCTTCACCAGCTCTGGACGCTTCTCGGCTAGGTCGGTGGTTTCACCCACGTCCTTCGCAAGATCGTAGATCTCGATCTTGCCCATGGGCTTGGGCATGACCGCCTTCCAATTGTCCCAGCGGGCTGCACGGACAGCGCCGGGTCCACCTTCATGCAGTTCCCAGTAGAAGTAGTCGCGCTCGGGGGCCTTGCCGCCCTTGAGGAAGCTGAGCAGTGAAAGGCCATCGGTCTTATAGCCCTTAGGCGGCTTGACACCGGTCATCTCGACGAAGGTGGGCATGAGGTCCCAGTAGGCCCAGGGTTCTTCAGTGACTCGACCTGCGGGCACGGTGCCCGGCCACCAGGCGAAGGAGGCCTGACGCAGCGCACCTTCATACATGCCGCGTTTGTAGCCGCGCAGCTTGCCGTCCATGGTCTGATTGAAACGCTTGCCGATGTCGCTCTTGGGATTGAAGGACGAGCCGTTGTCACCGCCGAAGACGATGAGGGTGTTCTTGTCCACACTAAGCTCCTTGAGGGTGTCCACCAGTTCCTTCACGTCGGAGTCGATGCGGGTGACCTGTGCGGCATAGGCCTTCTCCTTGTTGGACCAGGGCTTGTCCTTGTAGATACCGAAGTCATCGATCTCATGACGACCATGGGGCAGGGTGATGGCGTAGAAGAGGAAGAAGGGGTCCTTGCCGTGCTTCTTGAGCCAGCGGATCATGTCTCGTTGGATGACTTCCTGGGCGTAGGTCTCGCCGACGTCGCGGCCGTTGTTGCCGGGGAGGGCGACGGGCTGCTGATTGGAGTAGAGGTAGGTGGGGAAGTAGGAGTGAGCGTGACGCTGGCAGTTGTAGCCGAAGAAGTGGTCTATGCCTTGTTTCTGCGGTGCGCCCTCGGTGTCGAAGAAGCCCATGCCCCACTTGCCGAAGGTCGCAGTGTGGTAGCCGGCGTTCTTAGCGATTTCACCGACCGTGACGATTTCATCATCGATGGGATACTGACCCTCGGGGAACCACTCGAAGTTGCCGCGTACCGGGCAGTGACCGGAATGCAGGCCGGTGTAGAAGATGGAACGACAGGGAGCGCAGACGCTGGTACCGGTGTAGGCTTGCTCGAAGAGCGTGCCTTCGTTGGCCAGGCGATCGAGGGTTGGAGTCTTGATCAGCTTCTGGCCATAAACACCCATGTCGCCTTGGGCAATGTCATCGGAGAGGATGAAGATAAAGTTGGGAGGGCTGGGTTGGCCATCCTTAGGTTTATCTGCGCATAATGCTGCGCAGGTCAGGGCGAATAAGGAGATCAGGGAAGCTTTGGCGCTCATGGTGGCTCATTACGACCCATCCCATGGTGGGTTATCAACAAAAGCAAATTCCTAGCAGCGCAACCCCCTTTCTCCCCCATGGACCCCGCACAATGCCGCTCTTCACGGCTTTTCCGCCAAAAGCAAATTCCTAGCAGCGAATGCTACGCTGGCGGTCTTTGAATTTAAATCCTCACCGTGGCCTGACCTGAGCTTGCTGCTAGCTGCTTTTGGATCGGTGACTTTGATCTCGGTGCTCGGTGGGCTCGCGCCGAGTCGCAGAGTCAGCAATCATCCGCCACTGGAGATACTCCGAGGTGGCAGTTGATTGATGGTTCGTGTTACAGCCAAGAAGCGAAGCTCTTCAGAGCATTAGGAAGTCTGGATAAAGCCCTTCCCTGGTGCCGAGCTATGCGCGGCGACGACGGCCGCGGTTTCCTCCGGATGGAGCGCCGGAGCGTCTCTGACCTTGGCCTTCTAGCCTGCGACCACCGCCACCCTGGCGACCACGGCCGCCACCACCACCTTTGCGGGTTTTGCCGCCATTGTCGCGAGTGGATTCCCTCGACTTGATGCCTCGGGAATGAAGGTCGGCGAGCTCCTCGTGATGGTGGGGATGGCTTGAATCAACCGGGATTTTCTGTTGGATAAGCTTTTCGATATCCATGAAGAATTCGTGTTCTTCAGGTGAACAATAAGAAACAGCATGGCCCGCTGCTCCGGCACGACCGGTGCGACCGATGCGGTGAACATAGGCTTCAGCTTCGTTCGGGAGATCCATGTTGACGACCAAGGTGACGTCCTTGACGTCGACTCCACGGGCGGCCACGTCGGTCGCGACGAGGATGGGCAAGGTTCCTTTTTTGAATTTGGTCAGAGTCCGTTCACGCTGTGGTTGGGAGCGGTTTCCGTGAATTGCTTCGGCTTCAAAGCCATGCGAGTTGATCGATTTACAGAGCTTGTTGGCTCCGTGTTTGGTTCGCGAAAAAACGATGGTGAGTCCTTTGCCATGTTGCTCAGCGAGATGTTCTAGGAGAAGTTCTTTTTTGGAATCCTTATCAACGAAGCAAACGGTTTGATCGACTTTCTCAGCCGTTGTTTTTTCGGGGGCAATCGAAACCGATGCCGGGTTCACGAGAATGGTATGGGCCAGTTCTTTAATTTGAGGAGCGAGAGTTGCGGAGAAGAAGAGCGATTGTTTCATCTTCGGGAGAGCAGCCACGATTTTTTTAACGTCGCAGAGAAAGCCCATGTCGAGCATACGGTCGACCTCATCGAGGACAAAGTATTCCACTCCGGAGAGATCGATATCGCCTTCATTCATGTGATCGAGCAAGCGGCCAGGGCAGGCGACAAGAACGTCGACACCGGGTTGCATCGCTCTGACTTGGGGGTTCTTGCCAACTCCACCAAAGACGAGAGTCTTTTTGAAGCGAAGATGACGGCCATAGCTATCGAAGCTTTGTGAAATCTGAGTGGCGAGTTCCCGGGTGGGAGTCAGGACGAGAACGCGAGCAGACTTGCGGCGTGGACGTTGGGGGTTGTTGTGAAGGGCATCGAGAATGGGTAGCGAGAACGCTGCTGTTTTTCCGGTGCCGGTTTGAGCGATGCCGAGAAGGTCTCGCCCTTTGAGAAGGATTGGAATGGACTGCGCCTGAATAGGAGACGGCGTGGTATATTTTTGCTCGGCGAGAGCGCGCTTGATGGGAGCTGCCAATGCAAGCTCCTCGAATGAGGTTTGGTTCATGTTTTTTAGATTACCGGCTTGCAAAAATGCTTCCGGGATGGATTCGACGAGGTTGTTTTGAAAACCCGGAACCAGTCACTCATCGACCAAGAATGGAAAAGGGGTGGAAGGGCATTCCCTCCGGAGATGGTGAGAAAGAAAGCGGAGTTGATACAAAATAGCAAGACTTACTCTTCAATCGTTTCAAAACCTGATGGCGGTTGTGGCACGGTAATGGTGAAGAGCGGAATTGGGTGGAGTTCATTGGGAAGAAAGGGGGGTGATTTTAGGGAGATTCCATTCCAAAATGTTGCAGATACAAGAAAACCATCCTTGTGACAAATCCGAGCGGCAACACAAGTAAACCAATGGCAAGGAAAGTAAGTCGCTCCTTGCGAAGAAGCGAAACAATGCCGGCGATAAATGAAAGAAGCAACCCAAGTACTCCAATTCCAACTCCAAGGAGAAGCTCTGTGAATCCATCCATACCGGTACCGCCGTTCCCGATTCTGAGGAGGATGCCTGCAGCGATGGTCGAAGAGATGAGAATGACCATTCCGATACTGTTCGCGATGGGACGCCTCCTTGTTTGTTCTGTATCTGGTAGGTTGTTCATTTCACATTTTCGGTAAAGCTGTTCCGTGTTTTGCGCCCCGAAGCCCGATTAGTCCAGTCAGGAAGGCGACGAGAACTCGCAGATGCGCGACGCTGCACGCAATTTACACCGAGTCCCGAACCCTTTACGCCGAACCCCTCTTAGCGATACCCGAACCGCTGATACAAGCTACAGGGATTAGGGGTTCACGGCTCGCAGTGCCTTCAATTATAACTCCAGCAGTTTACCCACCCGTTTCACTGAACACCTGCTCAGGGGCTCAGTGATATACTGATTCAGCGACACCGTGTTAGGCGAATCACTGATTCCCGAACCCTCTACCCTGAATCGGAGAGCAGGAAATGGGAATGGACTTTGGTTGCCCTCAAGAACGCCCTCTTAACAAAGCAGCGAAATAGATTACTTCGACACCCCAGACCACCTTATCGCGAACTCTATCTCTTGAGCGCAATGAAAATGGCCACCACTAAAAAGAAGGCGACTATTGCCAATATTTTCACAATCTCATCTAGCCCTTCAAAACCCATGGCAGTAAAATAATTGGAAAACTGCCCGACGTCATCGCTAAAGGCATTTTTCTCCGACCTTTCTGTTAAACCTAGATGTCCACCCCCACTAAACTAAAAGAAGGCTTGATCAGATCACCATTTCTGGACCACTTTGAATGTTAGGCTCAGGCCTTGGATGGTTCATGGCAAATTGATCAGGACTCTGGAAGCCTAATTTGCTGTGTGGATGCACTCGATTGTAAAACAACCGCCATTCTTCGATGACCAGCTGGGCTTCCTGATCCCCTCACCCTTTACCCTGAATAACGAGACAGGGATTGGTGTTTGTAGAATCGGGGTTCACGGTGCCGTGCGGGTTGTTGATCTCCCCTACTCCACTCCCAGCCTAAAGAAGAAGGTGTCTTGGTTTATTGGGGGGAACTCCATGCAAATCTTTCCATCAACCACTGAAACCAAATCAGGAGTTGCCGATAATCTTCCAATCGCCGTTCCTGAGGGTGATTCTGGCGTCGTAGTGCAGGTTGCGTAACTTATATAGTTCCCCGCCAAAGAATTCTCCTGATTGGAAAAAAACAGGAGTGTAAAAGCCATCAGTTCTGGCAAAAAATAATAAAAAGCCCCTCCCCTAATCAAAGAGGAAGAGCTGGATGATGAGATGGGTTACTTCATGACTCAATGGGTCACCACGAATATTGGAGACCCAATTGAATCGTATAATCGGAACCAAGCTGTGGCCCCTTGAGGTCCTGCCAGACGCTTTTGCCTACTTCGAGAGCCAGCCTTGTGTTCAATTCTTCAAAAGCGTAGCTCAGTCCAGCGATCAGGTCTAACCGTTCACCTCCTCGCAGATTCTCGCGAGCGGTTGGAACAGGAAGCATTGTGATCAAAGGATCTTTTCCTTCAATGTTTCCCCAATGAGAGTAGCTCGCCCTCACTGACGCAGAAAGATTGGGACTAATGGGTGCTGCAATCCATGCCGAAGCTTCAAAGCGGTCACCGAGGCGATACCCTTCGCTGTTATCAGCTAGAAGCCACTGCTTCTTTGCTTGAAGACCGTATGACCACTTCTCGCGATGTTGCGTATAAGTCAAAGTAGGAGCAAGTCCCCAGCTACCATGTCCGAGTTGCATTGGATAAGGAAGTCGCCTTATACCTCCCGCAGGAGGAATGAGATCAGTTTGATCCAACTCCGCAGTTGGAAGAAGCAAGTTGAGTCCCCCTATTAATTCCGAATTCTGACTATTCGAAAGCCTTGTCAGAACTCCAATTGAAGCGTCTCCCCAACCGTTAGAAGTCGTTCGGAAGGTATTGCCTTCTGGAAGCCCCATTCCAAAGGCGTGATCCATGGTAAAGTCGACATGATTGATCATTGCCATCAAGCTCAGATCATCAGTAAATGAATACATCACACTCACCATGTCCATCTGCATATCCATCTTCGTAGGAATAACGCCGAATGGCCCAACCTGTTGAGCTTGAAGATCACTGAAAGTGTTACGTCCCAGATAGTTCTCGTCCATACTCATCCACATGGTTCGAGCAGAGATCATTAAACCACCCTGAGGATGTAGATGGTCACCCATAACTCCAATAGGTGCAAGCGCATCAGGACGGCCACAAAAACAAGTGGAATAAGCAACAGATTGATCAGAAGGCTCTCCACCATAAGAGCTGGAGAGAGAACATAAGAAGAGAAAGTTTAAGTAGTTTTTCATTTAGTAAAAAGATTGGTATTGAATGATGCCGTTTATCGGCAAGAGACGCACACATGCGCCATAGAGTTCAGCCCAGCAGGATGCTGAGGAACAGATCGAGAGAGTGAATAGAAAGAGGCTCAACTCAGCTCTGGAGGAGGAGTCTCAATTTCCATCATTGCTGAACAATACTCAAGAGAAGTCTCCTCATAGCCAATCCAACGAAATGGTGGAGGCATTGCTCTAATGACTCGCAACGCACTGTATGGAGACTTTAGTGTCACAAGCTCGTCAGGCATTGGAGCTATTGGGTCAGTTTCTTGAGTATCGACTACAGCCAACGCCTCACAAAGGTGACATGGCTCATCACCAGAAAACGTTGAGCTTACCGCTTCGGTAAAACCTCGTTCAGGCGCACGATCAACAATCATGAACGTCCATGCATAGCCCTGAATGAAACAGCGATCTAATCCACTCAGAGAGAAGATCGCCAAAAAACAAAGCCAACTACCAAGTCGCACTGAGGCGCAAATTAACTTGA
>Ga0181590_10005387_pt1 | contig 10576 bp, 5 predicted proteins | sample 071ome_34_FD_132446 | JGI IMG/M metagenome (GOLD analysis project Ga0181590, IMG submission 132446) | Coastal salt marsh microbial communities from the Groves Creek Marsh, Skidaway Island, Georgia - 071411BT metaG (megahit assembly) | ecosystem: Environmental > Aquatic > Marine > Intertidal zone... | reverse complement strand
GACGAATACGACGAGATACTTTCAGGGGAAGACATAAAACAAATACCTGTTGTCTATCTCATGGAACACACTGCTCAACTAACCAAGCAAGACCTAGCCGATATCTGGCAAGGTATTATGCCCGATCTAGCAAGACGAATGAACTTCAGTTTCTCTGCGATTGACCACTATATGCCTGGTGATAATGTAGAAGATACACCAACTCAGTTCCCTGAGGTCTTGAAAGAGCAGATCAACCTCGGCGCAGTTCGTGACGGCAACCCAAGATATGACCTATTGGATATTGCTGAAAAGGCTTGTAAGCAAGGTTTCTTCCCAGAGATTAAGTGGTTAGTCTTCAAGGTGAAAGAAAAAGGCTACTCAACCTATGCTGATATGATCATTGAGGAAGTTGATGGACCAAATGCTCTTGGGTATGATAATGCAAGAGAATTCATGACTCTTCAGGGTCTCCCAGAAGATCAGGTTGATAGAATCCTCGGTGACCGAGATGAGTTTGCCAAGAATGCTTACATTTCCAAACACTCCTTGGACAGTCCAACCTACAACTGGCCTTATGATTACTGCTCCTTGGTTGAGTCAGTCAAGATTAACTCTAAAGTTGGCTTCCGCCCAGATCTTGAAAAAGAGTACGAGGAAGCAACAGCAAAACTAACTCAGAATAACCCAGACGAAAAAGCGGGCAACAAATAATAATGTATGAGGATATTTAGGGTATGGTCCGTTTTTTCAATCAAAAAGAAGAAGTAATCAATATCGAACTTACGCCATACGGCAGACAACAGTTTGCTAGTGGTACTCTGTCCCCAGCATTTTATGCTTTCTACGATACTTCTATTCTCTATGATGGGGAATACGGTAGTATAACTGAAACACAGAACCAAGTAACTAATAGAATTACTAATGAGACCCCAAGGTTGCAGACTATGTCCAGGTTCTCTTCGGAGCCAGGGTCTGTCTTTTCTTTAGCTACCGCAAGAAATCAAGACGACTTCTCTCAAGCTAATGACTGGAATGCTTCTTTTTATAGAACATTGGGCAGCAGCGACCCAAACTCGACTTACAACCCATCTTGGAAAATTAATGTTTTAGAGCTTAGTGATGCTGGTTTTAACGATGGTGTAGAATATAACGCTGGTAATACAATACCTCAAATGTCCGCCACGCTATACATTGATTATAGAAGTGTCCCAGTGAGACTAGAAGACACTGTTCAAGTTGGTCCACAATTGGTTTTAGAGTCTGCTGATAGTTTCTTGCTAAACGTTGAAGAGCTAAATACTGTGTTCAAGGGCAATGGAAATTTTGATATAGAGGTCTATGTTTCGGGAACAGATAGAATAAATTCATTAGGGTTCATAAATGATAGAACAATATTAAGCGCTGTTTATGATAATAGTGATTTATTTAATGATATACAGAAGACAATAAACGGGTCCGAGCAGATTATTGGACAGGTATTTCCAGATATAGATGAAAACAATGTTGAGTTTTACTTAGAGATTTTGGCTGATAATGAAATAGAAGAACAGCGACTACCTTCGCAGAACTCTTCTCTTTATAGGGGTAAAGTAAACAGAGACCCAAGTAGGATATGTGATGATTAATAGCGTCTTTAATATTGAAGTAAACTCTATTAGATTAGAGACCCAGCAACTTTCAAATAACATTATATCAAACGAGACCTCTATAAGTGTATCGTATTCGACAGAGAATGATTTAGTAAATATTGACAGACTGAACTTCCGTTTGTTTGTGTCCCTAGATCCAGGGCTCTCAAAGACACTAGATTATATAAGTCAAAGATATAACGAATACATGGTGTTGAACCCCTCTGGAGTTTCAAGCTATAGGTACAATAGAGATTTGCAATCTCTTTTGGGACCGCAAAGTATTGTTTTAAGAAGTTCTGATCCCTTCTCTCCATATTCAACTAACATGGATGCTAGAAATTTAGTAATAACTAATAGGGTTTCTTCTTATGCCGATGGAGCAAACGTACCAAGCGGTATTATAATGTATGATGCTCCTCTAAAAGAGATAACAAATTCCATCAAGAATGGTGTTGGTTTGTTGGACCCAATAAAAATAACTCTACCAGATAGTAATACCCCAATATCACAAATGTCTGTTTATGCTTATGTTTATGATACAATCGTACCAAATAGCTTATCAGACCAGCGAGAAGAAAACTTCAGCTTACTAACTGGGATGTCTCTTGTTAGTTCTGTTGCGCCGCTCGGCATTAAGACCTTGTATCTACCAACTTCCCCTCAGAATTATATTCTTCTACCACAGGAAGAAAACACTCAGAGCAGACCGGATGAAGACTTATTAACAATAGTAAACAAAGAGTCAGAAGATTCTGTTAATCAAGAGTTTAATACTATCGCTGAAAAATCACAGCGATTTTATTCAACGTACCAGAAAACAAAAAACTATGAACTCAAAAAGGTTTTGAATAATAGAAACTATTTTTCAGACTTGTGGTTAACGAAAGACTCAGATGATAACCATAGGTTTGTTTTTGCTTTCGATGTAAGGTCTTATCTTTACGACAATGGAATATTCCCTTTTGTATATTCTAATCAAGAGCTTTCCAATGCTGTGATTCAGGGAGGCAGGAGAATTTCACCAGAGAGCCTATCCTCTGTTGTTTCTGTCAAGGTTTATAGAAACTATGTCTCTGACTTTGGATCTTTGGGAACAAATAACCTAGGAACAACAGGAAAGAACGTAGTAAAAGGACCAAGCGAACATTTCCCAACCGTCCCAGTAGCAGATGTAAAACAAATAACTTTAAATCTAATAAGCGATAACCAACTAGGGCAAGACAGTAACATCTCATTTTTTGAGGGTTACGATGATTTTCTTACTTCTGATCGAAGCAACGGTCAGATCGATGGAGTTTATCAATATTCAGTAGAGGTGACGGTTGTCGATCACTCCCCAGAGTTGCTCAGGAATGTTATTTCTTTAATGAGTGAAGCAAAGAGAATAACAAGAGTTATTTTAAACGACTTGACAAATAGACCAAATTTGATTGATAAGTCAAGCGGCAATCTCGCAGAAGATATTAACAGACTACAGGTCTATTATGATGAGAGAAATCAAAATATATCAAATCTTTTGATACAGGTCTCAAGACTATATGATCAATATTCTTCGTCTTTTGGAGACGGATCACAAACCACATCTAGTTTGCAGGGTGACCTAAGCTTCAATGATGGGAAGATCTCTTTAGATGTTATAAGGGATTTAGAGAAAAAAGTTGATAATGCAATAAGTTCACTATCATCAAGGGTAGAAAAAGTATTTCATCATGATCCAACTGGAAACAATGTGGACATAGGAAAAAACAACTTTAACTTTAATTCTAGTAGGTCAAATCTCAACAATATATTAACAACAGAACATACCTTCTTGAGTACATACAGGAAAGGTAAGTTTAGTGGTTATGGGCTAGATTACCTATTCGCTGATGATGGCGAACAAGAATCACTAAAATCAATTTCTATCGAAGAACTTCAAAATAGAAGAGTGGAAGAGTTTAGGAAGTATTTCAATTATGAAGCAGGTGGTGGGAATATAATTCCTGATGGAAGCTTCTCTGATCCATCATATTCATATATGACTGCTAAAACAGTAAAAGTTCCTAATAGAAAACCAGTAGACCAAACAGCATATTCCACAGAAAACTCAACAGCAGTAGAATATGATTATCAACAATACAGTCAGCTTTTCTCTGACATCGTATCTCTGTATGGTAGCGGAGACAAGGAAGGTCTATATCGCTCAATAGATATCTCTAACACTAATAAGTTTAACTTTAATAATGGTGTCTATTCTTCTATCAATAGGATTTTAGGAGAAGAGTTCGGAATTTCTATTAACGAAGTAGTCATTCCACAGTTTAGTTCCCCACAGATCATAAAAGACGGAACAAGATCAACAATCTACAACTTGCGTGACCGTGAGAACTGCGGACCAAACGCTGGGCTTCCATTGCTCCAAAGCGTCATTGGCGGCGAGAACACACAGGACACAACCACTCAGTCCTACCTTGATTCTGCGGGAACAAAAATAAAAGACGAAGACAGTGAAAGAAGCAAAGGTGCTATTGATAGCGAAGCTCAAAAACAAGACAGAAAAGAAAGAGCAATCAAACTACCATTCGCTATCCTAGGAGAACTCACCCTAGATAAGCTAATCCACAACCTCAGCACCACTGAAAAGGACGTCTTTAACTCATTGACTGAATTGAGAAAACTGCTAAACCTTAGTACGGAAAATATTGAAGATTCAATTGAGAATACCTTTATAAACGAAATGCCCAACCAGATAAAGAGTATGCTTGTGTTTTCCACAACAAATAATGCATCTTCTTTTGGTTCCGTTGATGGAGAACAGGGCTTTGATGCGTGCCGACCAAGGATGCAGGATACAGACAATGGAGAGCAGGTAGGGGACTTGATTAGTTTTTACAATAACCAGGAGCAGATCCCACCTTATCCACAAACTGAGGACCCCATGAAGAGCTATGCTAAATTCTTAGCTTTCTGGATGAATTATCGTCAAATAGCTGTAGTTGAATATTTGAACAACTTTGGAGACCTTAAGGAAACAATGCTACAAGGGCAAGATATTGATAGTAATCAACTCTTGGGTCGTAAACTGAAGCTGCCTAATTGGTCAAAACTTGATGCAGCAACAATCGATTCCTTATCAAGCCAGGGTGGCTCTATCCTATGTCGTGTTCGCCTTATGGGCAGTGAAGATTATTTGCAACTTGTTGAAGGTGCACAGTTGTCGGAAAGCCAAAAGAGAGGTTTTGTTGAATATTTTCAAACAAAAGATATGTTGGACCTGCCAACTTATAACCAGTATTTTTATATAAACGCAGGTAATTTACAAAATACTCCTCAACAAGACCTAGATAATCTAGAACAACAAACATCTTTTGTTTTGGGATACTAAAAAATGGTTCGCAGACTTAGAATTCCTGGTATAGGCGTCGGTCCAGGCTCAATTCAGCCACGTAATAACAACCGAAGAGTTAGACTAGTAGGTAACATTGGTCAAACAAATGTGCCCCTACAGAACTATACTAATCCTCGCCAACAGGGGGACCTTCGAGGATCTGGAATACTGCCACCTGAACTAGAAAGACAAAACATACTAGGCAATATTGGACAATCTGATGTACCTCTTGCAAGATTTGCATTTCCTAGGATTGCACCAGGAGATATTCCTGTTCCAGAAATACAGGACCAGCCGTTTGACGTAGTTCGTAGTGGACAGGCTTCCCGAAGTCAGCCAACAAGTCAAACGGACAAGAAGAGAAGAATAAAAGTCTCAAAAAACAGTCTTGATCCTATTAGTTCTCTTTTGTTTTCTAGGGCAAAGAACCCTGATGTTGACGGGTATATATATGAAAACCCCCTCTCAAACAACAATCAAATAAGAGCAAACTATAGCGATAGGGAAAACCGCACTAATCCTGATTTTATATGGAGCCTAGGCGGCATGACACCTGGAAATCCCCCACCAGAAACTGTAAACACAGAGTTTCTAGGGCAATTTCTTGACTGTATTAATCCTAGTATCTCTAGAGTTGAAACAGTTAATAATGAAGCGCTATTTTTAGAAGGCAATCCTTACGTATATTTAGATAAAGAGCTTTCATCGACAGGGCAGATAGCATATAGAAACATGCCGTCTGAAATTCTCGGAAAAACACTAGAAACAGCAGACAGAGTTTTATCAGTCTTTGAAGGACCAGAGGGACAAGAGTCGCAACTTGGAAGAGCGATAGCAGAGCTTGAAGTTAGGTTTTTAGTTTTGGAGCCAAATCGAGATCGATTGTTTATCCAGTTTGATTCCGAAGAAGATCCAGAGGTAGGCTTTTTCTTCGATTATATTGATCGCTTCATACGTGAGGGTGCTAGCCCAATAATGAGAGCTTATCAAAGAGACGTTAGGGCACTGAGGGAAGAAATAAACCAAAGAGTTCAAGACGGTCTAGTAAACGTTAACTTATTTGAAATAATAGTTGAACTTTTGAGAAGGGTGTCTTTGGATGCTGACGCTAGTAGAGAGGGTAGGGTATTAAGATTTCTTATCGCTCAGGCAATAATTCCAATTGTTGGTTTGCCTCTTTATCTCACTGCTACGCAAAGCTTTGAAGATGATTACGAATATGTAAGCAAGTATATTGAAATAGATACTCCTTATGTAACCAACAGAGATACTTCAAATTTCTTAAGAGATGTCCAGCAGCCAAACTACGTTTCAACTATTAAGCCAAGCTACAATTATTATGCTAAAAATTATGAGTTAGCTTTTAACCTAGGTATAACAGAAGATGTTTTGACAAACATTTATGCTAAACAACAGTATGATGATTTAAACTTTAGGCTAAATAGAGGACCAACAGATCAGTTTAAATTTGAAGAACTTGGCACAATCCTAAGCCTTGGTAGCTCTATCGCTCCTTTGGATTCTCTATCGTCTTATCCTCGTGAAATATTCTATAATTTATATGGATTGGGATTGTTAGATACTGAAGATGAAAGCCTTGCAGCTTTTAAAGATAAGAATAGATCAGTAATAATTGGTGGTGATAGTATCACTAATAACCAAGTTTTTTACAACCCTCCGCCAATGTCAATCGACGTACAATTTACACGCTCAGATGAAAACAATTTTCTTAGCTTAGTAAACAATCTTGGATTAGCCGACCCAAGTTCTATAATATTTGAAAATATTCAATATCCAAGTGAGATATCTCAAGGTGGGCTGGAAACTAGAGGCAGTTATTATTATTCTACAGAATACATATATAACGCAGAATCATCAGTAGAATACGAAACTCAGTTTGTTGAAACTTCTCTAATAGACTACAATCTAAATAATCTACTTTTTCCAAGATATGACCAAGCACGATCAGTTATCAATAATAATGTACATTTTAACTCATTGGTTGTTAGTGAAAACGATGGAATAACATCCGCAGATGATTTGGATATCTTAGTATCAAGTTTCTTTGGTAAGGCAGTTTCTGCTTCTAAAAATAACTATCTTAATGTCCTTCAGGGGGAAAATACACAAAACTTTTCTATTGGGTACAGAATATCCAAAATGAAAGGCGGACAAAGGATACAAGATTTTTATATTGGGAATGGTTCCGACTTAGAATCCAGGACAATATCTTATGTTGACAGTCAGGTGAAATATGGTGACGAGTATGACTATGATTTGTATGATTATAGGTTAACTTACGGAACAAAATATAAGTTTGCCTCGTTGAGTCCAGAGACTCCTTTGTGGGTCTTTGAGTACTATCTGGGTATAATCTCTGAGATTCCTGCTAACCTCCTCGCACAATCTCCTAATATTGTTTTCAATTGTTATGTTGAGTCTGAAATAGACTATAGCGTTATTGAGGTTCCAGTTTATAGCACTCAGTTCATCGAAGATAATTTTGCAAATATACCAGGCTTTGAATCACTAACAGACAAGTCCTCAGGTATTGTTTATCCTACGGCAAAAGTTTTAGATAGACCTCCTACGGCACCTATCTTGAATATATACCCCTTGGTTAATATCGAGGATCAGGTTAAGATTGTTGCTGATCTTCAGACGGGTGAAAATATTGGCGATCAAGCTTTAGAGATTGTTAGCATTGGGGATGTTGATGAAAAAATCCTAGAACTTAAAGAATATCAAGATGAATTCACAAATGCTTTTCTTCCTCCTGGGGTTTTAGAATTTAAGAATGAAGGTCTAACAGAGATAAGAAACCTAACTCTCTACAGGGCAACAGACATTAATCTAGATGTTGAGACTTACAATGAAATTTATAGTTCCTTTAATCCCCTAAATAACGATTCGGTTATAGTAAGACGATATACAGATAGGGCAGATATCCAGTCTCCAGGCGCTGAGTTTATTTTGTCTTATGCGATTCTTGACCAAATCCAACCAAATCAGAATTACTACTATACTTGCATTGTGGAAGACGTGCATGGAAACCCATCAAATCCAAGTATCATTTATAGGGTCCGTCTATTGCTAGAGAAGGGGCTACTAATCCCAGAAATCGACACGGTTTCCCCAAGTCAAGTATCGCCAACTAAGCCGCAGAAGGACCTAACTAGATTCTTGCAGATTAGTCCCTCTACAATTCAGAGCGAGCCATTCTTAAGACAAACAAATGACGGTGAAGTCACAGAAAGAAGTATAGGTGCTGCTCTAGACAAATCAATTGAGGATCAGTCTTATATTGTTCGCCTTACATCAAAAGATACAGGGCGAAAATTTGACGTGAAGCTTAATTTCGTAGTTCGTGTTGACGGTGCTCCGATAAACGAAGGAACATAAAAAAACAAAATTGAATAATACGAACTATTTATTAGGAACTTATAATATAGTTTGGTTCGTTAAGAGGAAACGTTATGGCTTTTTTAGACAATAGTGGTGATATTATACTTGATGCTGTTTTGACCGACGAAGGTCGTCGCAGACTAGCAATGGGAGACGGAAGTTTCAGAATAGCAAAGTTCGCCCTTGGTGATGATGAAATAGACTATTCTTTGTATGATAAGAACCCTACTAGTGGTTCTGGGTATGAAGATACGAGAATTCTACAGCTACCTGTCTTTGAGTCTTTTACAAACAACACAACATCTCTTAAGAGCAAAACTTTAAGTTACTCAGATCCTAGTCTTTTGTATCTTCCAGTAATTAAGTTAAACAATCTTATCGCACCAACCGTCACAGACAGTTCAGGTCCTTTGGGCGGTTATTATGTTTCTGTTGATAATACAACTACATCAAACATTGAGGGCGCTTTGACTAGTCCTGAATCTTCTGGGTATCGATTTGCTCAGGCAGGTGCTACGGTTGATCAGTCTAGAATGATTTTTGACCAAGGTCTTGATACTGCTGACCTATCTCTAGGGTATATGAAGTCAAGCAATAGTGAAGCAAGAGTTTCTGATTTATTTGAATCTGGGTACTTGGTCGAGGTTGACAGTAGGCTTCTTGGTCTTACTACTCCAAGTGATCTTACAGTAGCTCAACCATCATTTATTGATGATGATAGTATTGCTACATACCTCTTTGCACTAGGTAGTGATAGATCATATTTTGCGAGACAAGACTCAGCATCAGGCCCTTCAGCCGCCGGAGCGTCTAATGCTGGTGGGACTGCTGAACCAGCCTTTAACATTGTGACTGATTCTGCTGGAACAAGATCTCAAAATACTGTAATCGGACCAACAAATACAACGGGGCGTCTTGGTTCTAGATTGATTTTTGGACTAAGGTCTTCTCTAAATCTTCAGAATAGCCAAGAGTTATTCACCAAGCTTGGGGGAACAACTTCAATTGTATACGATTCAAGCACATTAAACTTTTCTTTTATCAATACAGTAATTAGAATTACTGGACTTAACACAGGCTATCGTGTTGAGGTACCATTGAAATTATTGAAATCAACTTCCTAGGATTTAAAATATGGCAACCAGTTTTAAGACACTAACCAGCAAAGATGTAACTAGGGCACAGACAAAGCTTCACGAAGCTATCCCTCTTACAGGTACAATTCTTTCAGGAACATACAGTGATAACAACATTAAGGACTATTCTCATGGGATGTTCCAGAGTGTCTATGATTATCCATATCTAAGTTCTTCTGCTAATCACATTCTTGACTTGACAGTTGGTTGGGCAACTGATTCATCTTTATCAGGTTCTTCAGGTGTAACCCTAAGAAATAAAAAGAACGATATTTACAATGAGATGTCTCAAGTTTTGGCTGGCTATGATTCCACTGGAAGCATTAATAAGCTAGACGTTAGCGGCAGCTTTGGAAGTGCAGTTGCAGTTGATAAGATGGAAGAGGTTTTAGTATTTAACTTCTCAAGACTTCTAACAAAAGATGAAATCCAGAAACAAGCTAATGGCTTTACAATGACTCTTGGGGTGAGTTCATCATATGCTACGCCTTTCGCCAAAACAATGAATGTCTATGATATTAGCGGCTCCAATGGCTATAGGACAAACTCCCCCGCTGGCGAGTTCAATATCTTGTATGCTACAAGTAGCGCTGGTGTAGATAATGTCCCATGTGGTCTGCTTTTCTATCAGGCTGGTCTCGCCGTACTAACCTCTTCAGTATTTAAGAGCGATTTCGTTGAGGCTTGTGAGATGGATTCTGCCGGCGAGCCAATTGATGATCTCTTGGTGAGTGGTTCAATTAGTGGGTCTGCTAATGCAATCCGTCACAGAGTACAGAATATTAGCTTCAATAACACAACTGAGCTTAACTCTACAATATATTTCTGCCGAGCAAACAATAGTGAGTTCAACTACAGTAGTAACCCAACTTACCTAAGCTCAAGTCAGATCAGAGTTAAAGAACTAAGCACTGATAATCCAGTATCCTATGTAACTACTGTTGGTCTTTATAGTGAAGACAATGCTTTGTTGGCTGTCGCTAAACTCAGCGAACCAATCAAGAAGACACCAGCAGAAGAATACACACTACGGGTAAGACTAGACTACTAGCAGG
>Ga0181590_10005386_pt1 | contig 10576 bp, 16 predicted proteins | sample 071ome_34_FD_132446 | JGI IMG/M metagenome (GOLD analysis project Ga0181590, IMG submission 132446) | Coastal salt marsh microbial communities from the Groves Creek Marsh, Skidaway Island, Georgia - 071411BT metaG (megahit assembly) | ecosystem: Environmental > Aquatic > Marine > Intertidal... | reverse complement strand
CATTTCGAATGGTGACCAATGTTTATGTTTAGCCAAATAACGAATAAGCTTTTCAGCTGTAGCCTCATTATTCTGATTAGATGGATTAGAAACCCTAGCTGCATATGCAATTAAATCTTGTAAGGATTTTGGTCTATTAACGCCTTCTACGTCTCTAAACCACTCATTAGCTTGACTAAAGCTTATCAGTTTTACTCTCATAATACCTCACAGTTTGAAGTCAGAGAATCTCTCATTAACTTCTGAATTATCAAATGCTGGTACATCTTGTACCAGATCTTGGTTACCAGGATCTACGTCATATAAACGCATCTTGGATCTATCTATACCTACCAAGAATCGCTTATTCTTGTTAGGATCGTTGTAACGGTTCTTTAGCTGTTTAATAGCTATTTGACCGTTCTGTTCCATTTCTTCAGTTGAGACCAACGCAAACATAAGGTCAGCTGTAGCCGGTAGACCAAAAGACTCAGAGGTATCTTCCAGCCCAGGATCGGACGAGGTGTATCCCGACCTTGTCGTTTGAGTCGCTGACACAAGCGGGACAGCAAATTCCACCGCCAGTCCTCGTAGCTCCTCAGCAATTGCTTTAATATACGCATAGCTGTTAACTGCGCCTCCCATTTTCATACGCGAAGATGCACAGATATTCAAATAATCGATGAACACGATATCTGGCTCAAAAGATTTTTTTAACTTTAGTTCGTTTAACAAAGCTCGGAAATGGTTTGAGTTGGCTGCACCGGTAGGATATTCCTTTATTATTAATTTTCCCGATGTCTTCTTTTTCAGTCTAGCAACCCGTTCTACAAACATTTGTTTAGACAGGTGTTCAATTTGATCTATCGGTATATCCAATAGATTAGCATCGATACGTTCAGCGATGCGCTCTTCGCTCATTTCCATAGTTATATATAAAACATTTTTGCCTTGACTGAGCGCATTTGCAGCGACGTGACACATAAACAACGATTTACCTACGCCTGTACCTGCAAGTGCGATATTTAGGCTTTTATTCGATAAACCTCCTTTAGTAATCTCATTTAATAGATCGATGTCGAATGGTATTTTATCTTCAGTAGTATGATAGAAATCATAACGTTCGGATACGTTCTCTAAGTAATCATGACCAACATTTGTATCAAATGTCACACCCAATGCTTGTGTTAATATATCAGGTAAAGCGTTCTTTGTTAAGGTTTTATGCTTACCATCAATGATGGATATACCTTCCATAATGGCATTGTATAGTGCTCGATCTTGACACCATTTCTCAGTCGTATCAAGTAACCATTGTTCATCTATCTTTTCAGTGCGAAAGATCTCTGGTAAGATCTCAACAGCGTGTCTATACTGTTCATCATTAAACGATTCCGCACTATCAATTTCGACTTTAAAGCTTTCTAATGTTGGAAGCTTATTATACTTGGAAACATATTTCCCAACCTCTTTAAATAGTTTTTGATATGTCCCTTCAAAGTAATCTGGTTTAACAAAGGGAAGAACCCGCCGCATGAACTCTTCGTTCACCAGCAGGTTCCTCAGGATAGTTTGTTCAATATTGATGTTCAAAGTTTACCCTCTTCGCGTAGGCGTGCGCGAATCTTAGTAGCTGAGATGTTGTGAATCTCTTCACCAAGATCGTGCTGTGTGAACGTGTAACCAACACCACGACCATAAGAGATGTCAACGATGTTTGGTACGAACATTATAACATATTCCTGTCCTTCGTTAAACCCCTCCTTCTCTAAAGCATCAACAATATTTTGAATAACTTCTTCTTTAGTAAATGGATTATCATCTTGGACTTGATCGGTGCGACCAGCACCAGCATCGCCAGCAATACCATTTACATCACGAATCATAATCAGTACTTGACCAGTTTGAAGCAGAGCTGCTTTGAATAAAGCAGTATGGCCATCATGCCACGGTTGCCAACGACCTAGCATTTGCGTGGTAGGTTTCTTCCAATCAAAAGTTCTCATTTATAGTTTCCTTTAATTTTTCATGAGTTGCTCGGAGGCTTTCTTTTCTAGTGAGCTGGTCTTCATAATTAGCCAACTCGATGTATAAAAGATTTCTCCATAGCCTTTTTGGCCAATGTAGCTTATTACCTATAATAGTGGGCGTTCGATCCTTTGTAGTACAAAACCAATGTACTAGATCTTCTGCTTCTACACCGATAAGCGCTTGAATCTGTTCTCTAGATATTTGTTTATCTCTAAGATCAACATTTGTAAAATATTGGGTTTCGTAAATAGAATGACACAAGCCTGCCAGACGAACAGCTGGAGGCATGTGCCAATCTTTTAATAAACAATATGTGTTGAACAGATGATCGAAAAGAGTAACGCCACTGTGAGGAATTTTCCAAGTTTGAGCTTGGACCCACCTAACAGTTTGTGTTTCAGATAAGGGCATATTCCTGCCTCATCTGATTACAAAGTTCTTCGATCTCTTCATCAGTAAGAAATTTCTCTATAACCTTATTAATAATACCACGAGGCTCTTCAAACATTTTATTCGTATCTTCGAATCGTCCCTCTTCAATAGTATTCATCCAAATTGTATAATCAGGATTAAATTGCTCACGAGTTTTCTCAGTAGGACATACAAAGTCACAAATGACTGTACGACCATTCTTACTTTCAAATTGCGAGAAGGTCCACATACGTTCCGCTTGGCGGTTACGACCTTCTGGGGTAAAGTCCCAGTCGTTTGCCATCCGACGGACTTCGTCCGCGTTGTACCATGCGCAATTAAGATGTTTTTGTAGTCGTTCTGCCAAGTGTGTTTTACCAGCGCCAGGTAGACCGAAGATTAGGATCCTCATTATTTTTTCTCCATATTCGCTACTGCTCGATCGAGTACCGAAATTAATACGTTTGCAGCATGCTGCTGAAGATCCATATTCTCAGCTTTAAGATCTGGATCTGGACTACTTACAACTTCAAAATTGTAGTTTAGCGTTTGACCGTCATCAGCAACTTTTACAGTACCAAACTCAATTACGGTCTCTGGATAATCTCCGGTTAATAACCGAACGTGCCAATGGTCATGTATAACACCTTCTTGGTCGGTAGGTACGATGAGTTCGAAGTCTACGTTCTCTTCAAGCTTTGCGGTCTGATCCAATGTTACTTCATCAACCATGCGCTTCCTCCACTATAGCTTCCATAGGTATTTCAGACTCGTAACCAATGGAATATTGTTTCTTAATAAAATCTTTAAAATCTGTATTAGCGAAAATAGGGTCCCAGAATCCAGCATTTAACGTATCTTTCTCTCGGACTTTTGATTCACTACCTTCGGCTTGATACCAACCCATAGATGGTTTAGTTACGTGTCCACCAGCGAGAGCAACCTCAAGTAAGCCGCTGTAGGTCTGAACACCACCTTCCCAAGATACTGAAATAGGGATCTTAGATTTCTCTTTGACGTATCTTGATTTTTCGACGTTAATGACGAAATGATAGCCTTTAATCTCTTGGCCAACTTTATCTTGCTGGCGTCCAATGATCCAAATGTTATCAGCAGAGTAGTAAATGCCGGTACCACCAGATACGATCTGCTTAGGGAATAATCCCATTTCTTGGTAGGTATGATTCACCGCAATCATCGGAATATCTTTCATGGCAAGATAGGGAGTTGCCATACGGAATAAACCTTTTAATGCTTTAGCACGAGACATATCAGCAACTGATTTCTCGTTAAGCGCATCATCCAACTCTTTCTTTGAGGCAAGGTTGCCTACTGAATCGATTACAATGACCACCTTGTCGCCACGCTCAAGTTGTTCTAGTTGACCTATTAGATCGAACTTAAACTCCTCCACGCTAGCAATCGGTGTATGAAGCACTCGAGTTGTATCGATACCAAATTGTTGGAAGTATGATTGCGGTGAACCAAATTCTGAGTCATAAAATAACATTACAGACTCAGGATACTTCTTCATATATGCTGCTGCCATAAGCAAAGCAAATGAAGTTTTAAAGTGTTTCGACGGACCGGCCAGAACTGTAAGTCCTGGCGCTAGTCCACCGTCTACAGAACCAGATAGTGCCACATTAATCATAGGCACGCTGGTAGGAACCATATCTTTATCGTTAAAGAATTTAGACTCAGCTAGTACTGACGTCTGTCCCAGCTTGCTGTTCTTCTTCAGCTTGTCCATTATGCTCATCGGATTCATTTCCTCTATTGCGATAAGTGTCATTCATTCTATCAACTTCTTTGAAGATTGTAAACCTCTCGCTAAAGTTGGCAAGTTGTTTTACTGCTTCTACCATTCTCGATTGTCTAAATCCACGAGATAGGTCTGGGTTAGGGATTCGTGCTCCCCATGATCCGATACGTGGATCGCTTCCAACGTAAGTAGAAACTAAGTGATAGTCTCCGCCATATTCTTGAAGAACATCATATAGCTGATTGAACACTGTAGCTTTTGCAGCACATACACCAGCAATACCGGCTTCAACAAAGGCAGCTTCTACTGGAGTAACGTGCGACATTTGTGAGGTTCTATAATTACTAAATCTAAAATAAATTTCTTGAAGTGCCATAGTGGATTGAGGGTGACCACCTAGTACAAAAATCCTAGGATCCATTGCCTCTTCTAAGTTACCTTCAAATTCTGGGATGACATCTGGATGGTAAACAATTCTAGTATTACGTGAACATAGTCGATCCACTAATTCAATTGGCATCGTAGTCTTAACACATATACCAGCTTCCATCTGGGCTAAAACCCTTAAGACTGCATCTTCTAGTTCCGTGGCATGATATACGCCATTTTCGTCTTGAGTAATTGGATTACAGAAGAATACCACGTGAGCGGTTTGATCTTTTACCAGATCTTCTAAACTCATTTCTTTATCGTCAACGTGAAGAATCTTGACCAAGGATCTAGTGAATGCCCATGTAAGGGATTGAACTTTTAGGTCTTCTTTATCACCTACAATAGCGACAGTAAAATTACCACCACCGCGTAGTTCTTCGCCATCAGGACCTTCGTTGAATTCAAGGTCGTCCTCATATTCGTAGTCGTCTTCCTTTTTAACCCGTTTAATTCTTTTTGGTTGTTTCATTTATAAATTCCCATTCTATTTGTGCTTCATTAAACAAATCCTTAGATAACTTCCAGGATTCTCTCCATCTCTCATTTTCAGGATCGCCTTCCATAACTACCTTTTTTATGCCAACTTGAATAATCCCAAGTGCACACTGAGAGCAGCAAGGTAGTCCAGCGACGTATAGCGTTGCTCCATCAAGCGATACGCCGTTGTATGTAGCATTATATATGCAGTTCATTTCAGCATGAACCATCAATTGGTATTTAAGTGCCCGCGTATTTAAACGACTTTGGGTATCTTTTATATTACGCGGAAAGCCGTTGTAACCAGTAGATAGGACTTGGCCCTTATCACCAATCGCAACAGCACCGATCTTACTCGATGGATCTTTAGACCAGGACGCTGCGGTCCGAGCTAATTCCATATATCTCTTATTCCATATGTTGGAAGATTTCATCATTTATCTTTCTTTGTACCATAGGATCTGTCCGTATGGTTTCTGTTTTCAATGGATGTTTATCTCTGGTCAAAATAGCTTCTGGTACTAGATGACCAAAAGTTTCTTTCAGAATCTTTTTATCTATTCGCTGTTCGTATGGTGTATCTAATGCATGTTTAACAACAGGAGCAGATAAGAAAGGTGAGCGTGTCTCGATAGTGTATCGCATCATAGTACGATCCAATCGAGGTAGATGATAATATGGTAGCTCACAGAATACATCTGAGTGTTGGCTATCATATTCTTTTGCTCGACGATAACCACCGAATAGTTCATCAGCACCATCGCCAGTCATAACAGCATAGAAGCCAAGCTCTCGTAGCTTCTTAGCCATAGCAATCTGCGGTTTAACCGAGCCAAGATCTACTGGTGTCTGATGTACGATTATAGCTTCTATGTCAGTGACATTGTCGAGAGTAACTTTAACCAAATCATCGCAAACTAATTTAGCATATTCCTCTTCTTTATTCTCTACGTGAATTGCTGTAACATCACGACCAAGAACGTTCTTAATAACGCTATAGATGATAGCGCTATCAAGACCACCGGATACGAGTACTGCAACATCGCGTTGTCCAGATAATCTATTCTCTACTGCAGTAACCAAATCATCATATAGATTGGTAGTCTTTACTTCACTCCAATTCCAATAGTTAACTAATTTCTTTTTATACCAAATATGACCAGGTGGGATCTGCTTGATCTCGTTCCAAGGAGTACGTGGATCTGGTGAATAACCCCATTTCAATGTATTCGATCGAAAAGTCTGATCTCGAGTTACTGGTCCTAATAATTTAAGTACATCGATCTCAGATGCGAATGCTTCCATATCAGTTCGATAATAAATTGGCTTCTGAGATAGGTAATCTGCAGCAGCAAATATGTCACCATCCATTATACCAATGACTGACCAAAATCCATCGAACTGGTGGCGATTCTGATCACCAAGTGTTTGTGGAACTGCTGATCGGATAGCACATTCGATATCATCTTTAAATCCGAAGGAAGCATAGTTAAAGATCTCACCAACAAACATAACGTTACTATCAGCACGTGGTTGAATGGCTGCATCTTTATCTAAGTTAACGAACGGAAGACTATAGTGACCGAACTGGTACTTACCAATCTTAGAATAACCTTTATATCCGGGTAATCCACGATAGTGGAGGTGATCTAAAATACTATTTAAATCTACCTGCTGGCTGGTGGCAATAAATCCACACATTAAACTGGCACTCCTTCAAATGAAGACCAATCGACTTCTTCATGGTCATTAGTCAATTGCTTCAATGTATATCGATCATTTACAAAGCAATGTAAACTAGTTGAGCTGAAATGTAAATATCCTACTTCAACATCGAGACCACTTTTCTCAATCATCCACTGGGTTAGACGATTAGCAAAATATAGGTCGTTGTGCAAATGCCTTACTACGTCACATGAGCGCATGTGGTAGGAACAGTGTAGTTGACCACCACGTTCCATGAAGTGCCAACCAAAGGAACATGGTACACGTTCACCTTGGTTTGCTGCTATGATATCTTCGGGAAACCACATAGGAACATAGCACTGACGTGTAGTAGGATCACTCTTAAGCAGTTCAACGGCATCGCCAAGATTACCAGTCTTGAAGCGAATGCCGTCCATACTCGGTGCCCACATACGTTCTGGATAAGAGTGTGAAAATGCCTGCTGACCTTCGGACATGTACTTGTCTGTGTCCTTGAGCCACATTGTATGTGATGGTGGTGGATTTAATGGTTCACCACCGGTACGTTCATCAAAATGTACATCTGCCCAAGGCTGAGATGCATTCAGTTCAGTAGATGCAATTGATGCATCATCGTACATTTTGGCGACTAGATCCGCATGCAGGATCTCTAAAAATACAGGTGGTGAATCTGTACCTTGCCAGGTTTTACTTTGGAATTCATATCCTTGGCGCAAAAGAAGTTTACGTAGATTCAATAGACCTTCGGCTAAAGTTCTGCCTGAGACTCTATTCATTCTTTACCCTTTCTCTCAATCCGCTAGTGCTAAAGCTGTGCTTGCGGGAATTGTAATGGATCTTAATACCGTTCTGTTCGCAAAAGGATTTACCAGTGAAATCAAGCTCACGATATTCTTCACCAATAATACGAACGTCGATCGGATAAGCCATTAGTATATCCATAAGATCCGATTCAGTTTGGTATGGGATAATCTCGTCTACATACTTCACAGCTTGCAGTTGAGCGTATCTTTCTACCAAAGTCTGAATCGGTTTATTCTTTTCTATTCTATCATAGGATGGATCTACTTGTAAACAACAAATTAGATAATCGCAAACAGTCTTTGCCTCTTTTAGCATTAAGACATGACCTGCATGAAGAAGGTCGAATGCCGACGCTGTTAGACCGACGTAGGGCAATCCATATTCTCCTTATATACTTTTGTAAAATTTATCGAATTGAGATCCAGCAGTGCGGAGACCTTCAGATGCAAGAACTAATTGGTAGCAGATTCGAATAACTTCATTCTTATTGGGCGCTACCTCGATGTCTCGCATAATTCGATTGCGCTTGGCTTTTTGCTGGATCGTATCTTGTTTGAGTTTAGATACTTCTTCAATAGCTGAAGTTTTGCAAGAGTCCAGAGAAAGTGTCTGGAGGGAGTTCACGAAATCAGCATTCATAATATAATCTCCTTATTAGATTATACTATTATACCGTAATCCGTATTAAATGTAAACCCCCTATTTAAACTTTTTTGCTAATTCTGTTTCAATATCTTCATCTTCTACGAATAGCATTTTCTCTGCATCGACACCGGCCCATTTGGCTGGATCCGATGAAAGCTCGTTGCTTTTATAAACACTTGCTTTATTATGACCTACGCTCTCACGGATAATATCATTATGATTAAATTCGGCCCAATAAAGTTCATAGGCTACACCATCTTCAAGACATTCAAACTGATGGTATACACCAGGTTTTACTTTAGTGTATTCACCAGCATTAACAATAGTTTCATCAACTAGATCGTAGTCATTCTGCCACACCCGGATAAGTAGTGAACCGGATTCTACATAAAATCCGTTCCATTTAAATTCATGTTTATGTTTAGAACAAACGCCACCTTTGTTAATGATAATACGATGGAATTCTAGTGCGCCGTTTGCTTCTATTAATTCAGTTGATCCCCATACTTTACCAGCGATCATGCCGCACCTATTAATAGAGTAATTTTTTCATGTAGCTTCTGTTTTTCAGTTTCAAGTACACTGATAGCTGTATGGATATGCCCAGTGTCATGAGGTTGAAGCTGAAGTTTAAGATCGTCGATCACTTCACAGATATGATCGTATTTTTCTAATAACGTCATTTTATGTGCTCCTATAAGCATATTCAAGTGCTCGATCTGCTTCCATTTCGAGCGGACGATTTTCGTACCAGCTACCATTTTCTAAATCAAACTGCTTACACATTTCAGCAATCTGAGTTGCTGTGATAGGATATTCTTTTTCAAGTGCGCGAGCAGCAAGTGATACCATAATCTGGTACATCTTATGATACCAACCTGTGCTACTTATCGTCTGATACTCAGCAGCTAAACGCTTTGGCCAAAATGGACAATCGTGATAGGAAGTCCAAACAACATTACTATCTTTGGCTTCCATCATGGATTTACGATGTTGGACGACTTGTTCGGCAAGCTCAGGAGGAAGTCGATCGAGAAACGTGGCTCCACTCTTATTCCTCTCGGCAAATGGATGTGCATCCATTAAATCCCGCGGATTAATAGGCCTGCCGTGATTACTGAATATGAAATTAAAAGCATTTGAGTAATCAGCAGGTATGTAATACATCCTACTAAGGTCCTTAGTTTGTCTATCTCCGATATTGTCGAGACTTGTGTTGAGGGCATACCAGAAATGCTTAATCTCAGATGATGTGATCTCTTCTGTAAGTTCGAACACAAGGCGGAACTTCGGAAAATCGCGTGTAGAGCTAGCGGTAGAATAACACACCCAGCGATAATCACCATAACGATTTCGGAGCTCATTTTCTATATCACCTTTAAATTCATGGTCGTCAACATCAACAGCAGCCCAACCTGCCCAAGCCAATACGTTTTTATTGGCTCGTGTAGTCCCGTCCTCATAAACAGCAGGCGATATAAGTTCTGCATCTTTCTTACCTCCTTTAGGCTGTTCAGCCAATTTATACAACAATGATTCTAATTGTTCAAACGTATCGAAGTCCATCCGACGATGGGTTTTATTATCAAACTGACTCCGAAAGAGTGTCAGAGAGTACACCATGATTTCCCTCGTGGCTAGGAGCGGTCCAACCTTCAGGCTTAATTAGATCCGGTAATCCTAATGGATTAGGCCGGTCTGGTTTAACACCAGGTTGTTTACTCATATTAGCTTCATGAACTTGATGCCATGCTTTATGAGCATTCACACCAAATGCGTCTAACGTACCAATAGCAACAACACAAAGATCTATAAGACCGTCGACGATTTCTTCTGGATCTTTATTAGCTACGGCTTGTTTAGTTTCAGCTAACTCTTCTTCGAGAAACTTAACCCGAAAATCTAGGAACTTTTGCATAAGCTCTTTAGCTTCGGCTTGCTCTTCGGGTGTACCATGGCGTCTTTGTCTTTCGTTATCACGAAGCCAACCATGTACACCCATCTTTAAATGCATCGTGCTAATGTCACGAACCCAATCATTACTCATGTATAACTCCATTCTGTATATTCATATTATACCACATATTAATATATTTGTTAACCGAAAAGATCATCCAGTGTGACTCTTTCTTCCGACTCCCAACCGATAGCTGCCAAGATTGGTTCAATCGGTTCAAGAAACGTTTTCTGGAATTGCTTATCGTAGTCCAGGTACTTATCCAATCCAAACTCGGGAGGTAAGTAGTCTGGGAAGGCTATGACATTTTCGCGGATGGGATTAGGCATCTTTAAGTAAGCAAACTTGATCTTATTACCATCTTTTAT
>Ga0181590_10005385_pt1 | contig 10577 bp, 17 predicted proteins | sample 071ome_34_FD_132446 | JGI IMG/M metagenome (GOLD analysis project Ga0181590, IMG submission 132446) | Coastal salt marsh microbial communities from the Groves Creek Marsh, Skidaway Island, Georgia - 071411BT metaG (megahit assembly) | ecosystem: Environmental > Aquatic > Marine > Intertidal... | reverse complement strand
ATCTCGCACGTTCTAGGTACGCCATCTTGTTAGATTTTAAGATATTAACTAGTAGTTATAACATAGGACACAGTCAAGGTCAAAAAATTAATTTTAGAAAGAATGAATTAATAAAATTAATAGAAAATGGAAACGATAGTTCTTTCGATTCATTCGCTAGTTTGGAATTGAATAATTATTTTTTGGAAACGGATGATCATCTCGGGATTAGTAATCTTCTTAAATTAATGGTTTCTAAGAATAAAAATAGAGTTGACAACAACTGGGTAGACTTCATTTTATCGCTAAATCATAAAACTTTCGACGATAATGAATTTAAAGTTTACATAGAGCAATTAAATAAGGTAGAGCAATATTTGAAAATCCGCAATTTAGACCAAGTATTATCTGAGACATCTTTTAAATTACTAATGGCTCAAATATCAGTATTGAGAAAATCTGGAGAACGTCAAGATGCCATTAAAGCCATTAATCAATTTATAAATAATTTCAATTTACGGGAGATAGAAGGTAGCATTTCAAAAACGTATTTAGTTAAATTACTAATCGAGGAGAAGAAACTTTATTCAGATTTGAAAGAATATACTCGTGAAAAAGAATTATTGGATTCCGCATACCACCTAGTATCAGACCTCAATGACAGCATCTTTCAAGTTGAAGTGCTATTAGAATTGGCCAAGTTTGCTCGAATTCATGATAATAACCCTCAAGACTGCTTGAAATTCATGAAAGAAGCATTGGACGTATACAATCGTAATCCAGTACTAAATCAAAAAAGTTTAGGCCTTTTATATTTTCAAACAGCTCAGGCATTTTTAGCTTTGGAGAAGTGGGATGAAGCCTTAGATTATTATTTACTATCAAAAACCTGCTGGGCTCAAAACGAAATTGGCCAATTTAGGAATTTTATTACCGATTGCAGGGCGCTATACTGCATAAAACATGGTAATGTTCAACTTCCAGACGATAGTAACTTTGATATTGAAGAAGTTTTAAACGATGTAAGAACTAAAATTGATTCTAAAGAAACAGAATTGTGGCAAAATAAATATGGTGGAGCAGCGGCGATTAAAGATGTAAGACCGTATTTATTATAAATGAAAAATACAAAAGCATACTTTTTTCACGGTTTAGAAAGTTCATTACCATCTTCAAAAGTAGATGTTATGAAGAGCTTAGGTTGGGAGGTAGGTGCTCATCCAATGAATTATAATGGTAGACAACCCTACAAAACTGCATTAAGTTATGTTTCGGAATTTCAGCCTGACATCATTATAGGTTCAAGTTTAGGTGGTCTTACAGCGCGCTACATGAGTACTTATTTGAATTTACCGGCCATTTTATTAAATCCAGCATTTTGTTTTAAAAATTATCAAGTAGACTTCCCTAACGACTTTGGTCAATTTAAGCCTCGTTTTTGGGCCTTGTTGGGAGAAAATGATGAGGTTGTGAACTTTTCCCAAAATAAGCTCGAAATGGAAAAAATTGGAGCATCAATCTTTGTTAATACCCACGGACATAGAACTCCGGCAGTTATCTTCTCAGATTTTTTACAAAAAAATTTACTTGAAATTGAAACATCAGTTATTAAATAAATGATGTTTGATTTCAAATGATAGTTAATAGCTGTAAATAAAAACTACTTATCCTTGGTTAATCCCCAAATTTCTGACTGCATATCAGATATTTCATACCCTAAGCTAGAAATATCTGAGGATACCCAATCGATATCTGAGCGCAGACTGGAAATTGATTCCAATGATTTTCCTAGTATTTCATTGGATTTTTGAGTTTCACTAATTAAAACATTAAGACCATTTATAACTCCGCTTAGTTTATTGGATATTGCGGCCAATTGATCCAATGCTAGTTTCTCATTTGCCGATAAAAAGATTCCTTGGTCTTCAATTTGATTAAAGATTTTATGGTAAAGCAACTGATCCCTATCCACTTCTAAAATTAAAAGAAGCATTAGCTTATATGACTCTATCAATTGATCATGCATTTTAAACAAATTTTCAATGGAGTTATCGTAAGGATCTTCAAAATAAATGGTTGTAGCCGAATTGTAAAGATTATGATATTCATCTTCTAATTGCTCAATAAAAGTGAAAAAGCGTGCCATTTTTTCTAAATGCTCTTTGCCAAATGCCTCATATTTACTGACCATTGCGTTTTGAAAAAAAACACTTCCTTGAGCGCTAGAAGGATATTCCTTTAACTTGTTTTCAAGTTCTATACTTTTCTTGTAGTCTTTTATTTTGTCTTCAGATTTTGAGATAACTGATACTTCGGCTTTTAAATTTTGATATAATTTATTGAGAGTTTTATTTTCAATATTTAAATCTTGATTCAATTTCTTGAGTTCCTCTAATTGTTGACTTTGAATTGTATTACTCATGGCATTTTTAATTGAATTTACGAGACTTTAAATTATTATTTGAATTCAACTCATCATGGAGTTTATTGTATAGCTCAATCTGATCTTTTACATTTTTATTAAATAATGTTTCAAGATTTTTTGCAATATCTTCTTGGTTGAAATCCATTTTGTTTTTATCAATTTTAGATTTAGCTGACTGGCCTATAATCATTGAGATTAATGAGGCAATTAGAATTTGCCACCATTTGAATCCCATCCATTGTTCTTTGCTTATGACCCCACCATCTTCTGCAGAATAGAAAACCCAATCTAACCATATATAACCAAATAAAATGTAGTATACTCCAGTGAAAAAATAATAACGTAATTTTCTTTTTGTTGTTAATCCACCAATATTCCATGTTGCATTTTGGAAATATGTAGTAATTGAATTTTTATTTGCCCTGTAGAGGAATTTACTTTCAAATTTACTTTCCTCTAATACTTCACTTCCCAATCTATTCTCTAGATTCGATTTTAACTGCTTTAATAGCTTTTCGTATTCGGATTTTAGTTGTTTTCTAAGGTTGATGTAATTTTCTGCTTCTTCTATTAAAGAATTTCTAATGTTATGATGATTGTCTATTTCTGACTGAAGTGATTTAGTTTTTATTGATGCGTTTTCTTGAATTTTTAATTCTTTTTCAATTTTTTGATTTAGTTCATCTACTTTATTTAGAGTTGCCTTTTTTTGATATTTTGGAACTTTTTTCTTTACCGACTTTTTGGGTTTTAGGGTTTTCTTTTTTACCTGTCCCATTAGTGATTCAAGTATTACTTCGCATTCCGCTTCAGGAATACCCAATGTATTGGCTTTTTCAAAAATTTGTCTTTTTTCCTTTTCGGAAATTTCTCCGTCAAGCAATAAGATATTAATAAAATCTACAAGTTCTTTACTCATTTCAGTTTTTAATTAATCTAATTAGGTTACCACATCCAAGAGGATAGCTATTATCAATATCTGTGATTTTTGATTTTTTATCAATCCAGAATGCACATGCGAAATCTTTAGATAAGTTTTTGTTCTGGGCCCAGAAAAATGCTTGTTTGTCTTTATATAAGACAATTTCATTGTGGTCTTTTTTGTAATTGTAGGTTATATTATTATGGTCACCAATTCTACCATCCCATTTTATATTAAAGCCTATGTTTGTGTCACCTTTTTTTGAGGATAAATATCTTCCCGGAATATTATTACCTGGTCCAAATTGAGAATCTAAAAAATTAATTAAATCAATCCATTGTGTTTTATTCGGAATAGAATATCCTTCTGGAGCTATTCCTCGACGATCATTTAAAACAAAATGATTGTAGTAGTACGTATCATCAATGATAAACAAACAAGGCGAATGTTGCTTAGAAGCCTCTATCCAATCGACTGTTGTTTTAGCCTGAGGAATATTATCCCCGTTGCAGAATTTTAATGTTTTAAAATCCTTATTACACCAATTTAAATCACCAATAAGAATGGATTCCATAATTAATTAACTAAAATAAGTATAAACTTGGGAAGGGCTATTTATTATTAAATATGTCAAATAAGGGATATCCCATATTTCGCATTTTTCATTGTCTACAAAAAAATCCATTAAATCTCCGAGGGTATTATTTTCATCAAATACTTCTTCGATATCGTAGCTTAATTCATTGATGTCGTTGTTTTCTCGAAACCCTATGATTATCTGTTGAAAATTATTCTGATAGATTTTATTTACTGATTCAATCGTTTCTTCTGTTTTCATTATGTTTTGACTTATTGTAAAGGTTTAATATTACTAAAATAGTACTTTTTGGATATAATTATTAATGAAATCAATTATTATTGAACTATGAGAAATCAAATCCGTGAAATTGTTAAAATAGATGGCAATCATAGGTTTTCTGTTGCGTTCGATAAATTGATTACATTCTGTGTGATTATTGCAATTGTTCATCTTACATTAGAAACGGAAAAAGATTTATTTAATGATTATCATGCCATATTTCGCCTTGTTGAGGTCATTCTGACCGTAGTTTTTACTGTTGAGTACTTGATGAGGCTTATAGCTTTTAATAAATCCACAGATAAGAGTTTTTTGAGATATGTTTTTTCAGTTTCAATGATAATTGATTTGGTAGCACTTATCCCATTTTACTTGACTTTGTTGCCTATCGATTTACGTTATCTAAGAATATTTAGATTGTTTCGAATTGCCCGTATTTTTAAACTGGCGCGATACAATAAAGCAATAAGCATAGTACAGGTCGTAATGAGAGAGAGAAAAGAGTTACTAACTGTAAGTTTTGTAATGATTTTTTTCATCTTATACATAGTAAGTGCGTTAATGTATTATGTTGAAAATCCGGCACAGCCTGATTCTTTTTCTAGCATCATTAAAACCATGTGGTGGGGAGTAGCCACACTTACAACTGTTGGTTATGGAGATATTTACCCTATTACAGGCTTAGGTAAGATGCTGGGAGGATTAATTGCGATATTGGGGATTGGTTTATTTGCAATACCAACAGGTATTATTGCTTCTGGATTTTTAGAGTATTTTGAAAAAGGTAAGAAGGAAAAAAATAATAAAGCGTAATGATAACTTTTCTAATTCTCACCTGTATTACAATCGCAATAATTTCGTTACTATGGGAAACATTTATCAATGGCATTAAGGCGATTTTTGGTTTCGAGCCGTTTGCTATTGTTTTTACCTTAATAACTTTTGGAGTAGGAGTGTACGAATCATATGGCAACGAAGATTTTAAAATTGTAATGTATGTCTGCGCAGTTGCTTCAATTATGGTTAGTGGTGCTCTGAAAAAATAGAGCAATATTAGCTTTTGTAGTCAGATTAGTCTTTTACTTAAATTCTGACTCTAACTACTTCCAAATATCTTGTTCTAATAATTCCTTATATATCCAACCTGTATCTCCGTCGATCACACCATTAAACCACAATGAATCCGGTTTGCTGTAGGATGTGTCTGAAAGCATCATAAAGGTTTGACCTTTTTTCGCTTTTCTAATGATTTGAGACTTCATACTAGGCTCATTTCTGAAGTTTGCTACTGCAACTTTTATTTGATATTCTAACGGATTCATGGTCCATTCTTTACACCATTTTACTGGAAAATAAAATATAGCACCGATAACCAAAATTCCAATAATACAGCCATTACCAGAGCCTTCATTATTATTTTTTGCTCGACCCTTTCGAGGATCAAGCGCATTAAAGTATGACATTAGACGAATTTAAATATTCTGAGTGAAATTTAATTATTAGTAAATGCCATTGCATTGGATTTTGCTGTCGGGCTGATAGTGAGGATTTTTAAATAATAATTAAAGTATTTTGGACATAAATAAACTACAGCGATAAAAAGTTTACCATAGAAAGATGTTTCGCATATCCCAACTTATCAATCAGTTCATATTATTTTTCGCGATACTCATTTATACTATCATCCCATTCCCAGACTACTTTACGATCTATTGCTTTTCCATCCTTGAAATCTGTTATTGTACCTTCATATTGGCGAAATTGCTTATCCCATTCATCTGAAATTTCTTTCTTGATTTTATCAATTTCATCGATTTCTGAAGGGGTTAGATTATCAATAAATACATGTAAGTGGTTTTTGTCAGCATAATCATCAAATACTTTTGCCTTAATACAGGGAATTATTTTTTTAACATCTAATTCGAAATTTAGCCTGTCTCCCATAGGTGTTTCTGGAAATTCTTTTTCAAGCCATTCGCTTCTCTTTCGCCCCAAATAAGAACTTTGCTGAAATCGTTTGAATTTTGGATTATCAACCAACAAATAGAATTCACATAAAGCTACTATTTGAAAATCACTTGCATTGGCGAGGTATTTTAATTTTGATTTTTTCGGTGGGTTATTGTATTTCATATAATTGGTTATTTTAAACTAGTTTTGGAATCAATATATAAATCATGCAATACGCATCATCGCAAATTAATAAAATAGAACGTCACTGGTCAAGAAAATATGAATTTTGTGAGAACGGGTTATCTGGTTTTGAAAATATGGATTTAGAGATTAGAAACTAAGCCTTAATTAAATTAACAATGGAAAAAAAGAAGGGATTAACACGGATAGTAGTTTGTCTATATTCCAATGAAGAGTTTGGAACAATTGAAGATGCAAGTTTTAAATTAACTCAGGAGGTTCAAGAAATTGAGAATCGAGTATTTGCAGTTCATGGAACAAATTCCCCTCAACATATCTTCATTAATACAGATGATTTATTGCAGTCTTATGTATGGATTTACTTTTATTCAGAAGAAGACTTAGAAGAAATTGACAACTTGTTGCTTGAATATTCACAAGACTTTAACGGTGATATTTCTGTAATTGATTTTGATAATGGCCTCTATCAATCGTATTCCACAGGAGAATACGAGGAAGGTGTGATGAGCCATCCCTCAAATCGAGAAAACTACAGAGAATCAATAAACCTAAATTACAATAGTGAAAATTCCCAGTATCCATTGACTAAATTTCCGTTGAAATTGTACTAAGGTAGACTTAATAAAAACGAAATATTGAGTTTTTTGTGAATTATCGATTCGGTTCTATTTATGTAATATTTTATTAATTTTACCAGTAAGAAAATTATTTAAAACTATGATAACAGTACAGTTTTATGGGTATTCAGATGTTGAAGAATATATAGAAAATACAAAAATTGAAGTTGTAGATTCATTTCAAATGCATTATCCAGATTCAGAATGTGATGTAAAAATCATTACGGAGGAAGAAGAGTTTCAATTTAATTTCAAAGGTGAATGGACAAGTCCAGAAGATATTGACGAAGACATTGTCAAAGAAATTTGTAATAGTCACGAATTATATTGTTCAATTCTAGAGAACAATAAACCTAATAAAAGTTACTATTACGATGAAGATGATGTGTTCGTTTATGACTAAATCCTAAAAGATGGTGAAAATAATCTCAATTGGATTAATTCCTTTGGACTCTATATCTGAAGTAATTTATTGTGGTGATAGTGAAACCTCACAGACTATAGAATTAAACTTCAAGATAGAAAATCAAAATATTCTAGGTTTAGATAACGATTATTCTTCGTCATTTGTGGGGGATTTTCTTACTCCAAATTCTAATCACTTAAAAGAATTATCAATATTCGTTTCGAATTTTGGTTTAAATATTTCTTCTAATCAAATTTATAATGGCTTTCATCTTTTAGATAATGAAAAGGAAAACTTCTCTCAAAAATTCAAAATTATTGAGTCTGAAGGTGGTGTTTTCGAAAACGTTAATTTAATGTATAATGGAATGTTTTATTTTAGAAAATATTTAGAATTGGACGGAGAAATTAGTGAGGAAAATGTTTGTGTCAAAATATTTTAAGAAAAGGTTAGACCTACTGCTGCCTAATAGGATATAAGATACGCACATTCAGTTACTCTACGTCTTTCAAAGTAAATAATTCAATGCTCATATTTTTTACGCGATATTCTTCATAATCGTATTGTCTTGAAAGCAATTTGCCCTTATAAAACAACTTGTCGATCAATTCTAACTCATAAATAGGAGTTTCAAGAGATCTGCTCGTAAAGGCAAAATCAGATTGCTTGGGCATTATTTTGGATTCAATGATAAAACTCACAAGTGTCCCTTTAGATTCCTGAAAATAAAAAAGTATATTACTTTTTTCTTCATGTGGATACGCATCAAGTTCAGCCTTGCCCGATGCATTATATGATGATAAAGTGGGAATATCCAACTCTTCAATAGAAACTAAATCTACCCATTTTGTTAGTTCTAGATCAAGTATTTCTCTCGATCCCCATACAACTTCGTCATGCTCATCAATTAAAGTAAAATTCAATTCAGTGTCTTTGATTGAGGTGGAATTCAACCAATAGTTTGTTAGCATGTCATGAACATAGTTGTCTTCACCAAGGATTATAGATAATTCGTTGTACATTTCTGTCAATGATTCAATGTCATTTTCTTTTTTATATTCAATGATCTCGTTCACTTCATCATCTGAAAGAATATGGGCAGAGCCTTCAAAGCAATTCCCGCGCATTATAAGTCTATACTTCATGATAGTTATTTGTAGTTTTAAACAAGTTCAACATCAATTAATCAATCTTCATAATCTTTATCTTTCCATAATATTACTCCTTTTTCATTATAAATTACTACGTACTCTATATTGAAATCTCCATCAAGGTATTCGACTTGATCTTCCGGTGAAAACTTATTCTCACAAACACCTTTCTCTAAAAATTCGTGAATATCATCAACGTTATTGATGTTATCATCATCTTCTTCAATATCACAGTATAATTTTTTATCATGATCGTAAAACTCAACCTCCCATTTAACAGTAAATTTCATTTTTATATTATTTGAATATTTTTAAAGTTACAAAATAAAACACAATTAAAACTTTCCAAATACGAGGAACCTAATAACATGAAACCTCAGATTTATGCATGAATATTGGTTTATTATACCATCAAAAGATATTGTTATTACTCGCAAATCAACGACGGTAAGCTTATAAATAGCCTGTAGTGAAAGTTATATCAGATTGCTTTCTTTCTAGATTGCATTATACATGTATTAATCTTAAAAATAATCCTTTTATTAAAAACTCAGTCCCAATTTTCATTGAATGATCACCGCCGGTGCCTATGCAGAATTTGTGCATTCTAGAAACAGGCCAATCTTCAGGTGGTGCTGGGAAAAACTTAGTTTCAGAATCTGGGATATGTTCGTCCAATAGCCAATGATTTGATGTAAACCCCTTGTCGTCAAACAAAAACATGCCATCTCTAGAAGTCAAATTTCCACCAGCCAGGAAATTCATTCCAGTAGAATTATCGCCAGGTTCCCCCAAAAAGGATTTTTTCCATGTTTTAGAACCCTTCAAACCAAGTGCTACGTCTGGATTATAGTAAATATCTCCTTCTAGGGTATTTTTAAAGCCTAAATTATCGGTAAGTAATATGATATCTTCTATTTTAGGAACTCTAAATCCATCTGGACAAATATTTCTTGAATCAGTCACGCAAAAACCATTATAAAAAAGTCCGTATTTAACCATAGACTTTTTGTTGTCTAAATATGCGCAGCAAGGCAAACATTTTGATGAATAATTAGCCCAGTCGTCAAAATTATCTACTATAGGGATTTCATCACCATTTTGAAAATTTGTAGTGCTTAAATTTGCAGTTGCCCAGGTTTGATTACCGATATTTATTGTATCCATATTTTTTATTAATTAATACTTCAAATTTGAAGCAATATATAGGTTTGCTGGTGAATTCCCTTATCCTTTAAAAGTTCAAATTCGAAAAAAAAGTATTCTTAAAGTTTTCTCCAGGGTAAATGTTAATATTCCTTATTCCTCAACGGCTTCTTTTGGAGCGTCAAATGCGGTTTCTGGACGACCGTCTTCATTGTAGTTTTGGCAATAAATGCAATCGTCTTCTTCTGGGCAAAACCCAATTTTTTCAAGCCATTCGCGGGTTTCATCGTCGAAATAGGTATCGTATCTGTGTGAATATCCCATAACAATTATATGTTTAAATACTTAAATACTTTAATAAAATGTATTAACTTCAAACAATGAAAAAAATACTGATTACGATATTCACAATTGGAATAGTTGGAACCTTGGTGTACTGGGCTATCCAAACGTATGGTGTTAATAATGAATTAGATATTAATTCTAATGTAGATGAAATTACAAATGAAGATTATGAAATTCAAAATGGGGATATCATTTTTCATACATCAACTTCAAGCCAAAGTAAAGCTATTCAATTGGCGACAAATTCGAAGTATAGCCATATGGGAATTATATACGAAAATAACGACGAGTTTTATGTATATGAGGCGGTAAAACCGGTAAAGTTAACGCCCTTAAAAGATTGGATTAATAGAGGATACAAAGGTCATTATGTAATCAAGAGACTCAAAAATTCTGATGATGTGTTAACTCCCTCTATTTTGTCGAAAATGAAGAAAATAGGTGAGCGCTTTAAAGGTAAGCCTTACGATAGCAATTTTGAATGGTCCGACGATAAAATATATTGTTCGGAACTCGTTTGGAAAATCTATTACGAGGCCACTGGAATTGAAATTGGCACCTTAGAGAAACTCT
>Ga0181590_10005370_pt1 | contig 10586 bp, 10 predicted proteins | sample 071ome_34_FD_132446 | JGI IMG/M metagenome (GOLD analysis project Ga0181590, IMG submission 132446) | Coastal salt marsh microbial communities from the Groves Creek Marsh, Skidaway Island, Georgia - 071411BT metaG (megahit assembly) | ecosystem: Environmental > Aquatic > Marine > Intertidal... | reverse complement strand
TGCGACACATATGCTGAACCGTGGTGCCGATCTGCGCGGGCTGCAGACGCTGCTTGGGCATGCCGACATTTCGACAACGCAGATCTATACCGCGACGCGTCCGGAACGGCTGGCCGGGCTGGTTGCTGCGGCGCATCCGCTTGCGAACCCGAATCAACAGGATTAAACTGCAATCAATGTGATGAAGCCCCTGGCCAGGGAACAGAATGCAACAAATTCCAATAGGATACCATGCGCCATTTTCTGGATTTCGAAAAACCGATAGCCGCCCTTGAGGGCAAGGTCGAGGAACTCCGCCATATGAGCTCGGACGGCAGCATCAACATTGCCGACGAGATCGGCAAGCTGCAGACCCGGATCGAGCGCGAGCTGAAACAGACCTATGAGAAGCTTGGCCCGTGGGAAAAGGTGCAGGTGGCACGTCACCCTGAACGCCCCCGTGTCAGCGCCATCATCGGTCAGCTCTTCGAGGATTTCACGCCGCTGGCGGGTGACCGCAACTATGCCGAGGATTATGCCGTCATCGGGGGCATGGCGCGTTTCCGCGGCCAGGCTGTGATGGTCATGGGCACCGAGAAGGGCAGCAGCACCGAAGAACGGATCAAGCGCAATTTCGGCATGGCTCGGCCCGAGGGATACCGCAAGGCGGCGCGCCTGATGGAGCTTGCTGGACGGTTTGGCCTGCCGGTGTTGAGTTTTGTCGATACGGCCGGAGCCTATCCGGGGCGCGGTGCCGAGGAACGTGGCCAGGCCGAGGCCATTGCCACCGCCATCCGCGCCTGTCTGCGTCTGCCGACCCCGATGGTGGCCAGCATCATCGGCGAGGGTGGTTCGGGCGGCGCCATCGCGCTGGCGACCGGCAACCGGGTGGTGATGTTTGAACATGCCATCTATTCGGTGATCTCGCCGGAAGGTTGTGCCTCGATCCTGTGGCGCAGCAGCGACCACGCCAGGGAAGCCGCCGAGGCGCTGCGGATCACCTCCGACCATATGAAGGAACTCGGGGTCATTGACGCCATCGTCGTGGAACCGCTTGGTGGGGCGCATCGTGACCAGTCAGCCGCGATCGCCAGCCTTGGTGATGCCTGTTTCGCGCAGCTTCGCGATCTTCAGGACATGGATCGCGACGCGCTGATCGCCGACCGGGCCGACAAATATCTGGCGATGGGGGATGGCGGCGGCTGATCAGCAGGCTCCGGTCATGCCGCCAGCAGATCGTCGAGCTTGCCTGCCCCTTCAAGGTCGTAAAGCTCCCGACATCCGCCGATATGTGCGCCATCGATGAATATTTGTGGTACCGATGTGCGGCCGCCGGCGCGATCCCGCATCTCGGCGCGGAGTTTCGAGCTCATCGACACGTCGATCTGCCTGTAGACGACGTCCTTGCTGTCCAGCAGGCGCAACGCCCTCGTGCAATAACCGCACATCATTCCGGTATAGATTTCGACCTTCGGCATTTCGGTGTTCGCCTGGCTAGGTGGGTGATCACAGGATCGACTGGTGCGGTTTATATCAGCTGATTTGCCCGGAAATTCAAGCCTGGCAAAATTCAAGCCTGGCGAAATTCAGGCCTGGCGAATTGTAAGTCCATACAAGGTTCAGGCTTTGGCCAGATCAGGCGACCAGATCAGATGTAGCAGGATCAGCTGTAGCAGGATCAGCTGTGGGAGAGCCGCGTCACCCGCGCCAGCACCAGCGCCGAGACCGGCCCGCTGCCGGCAGCGGTGAGGCGTCGTGCCGCCTCGTGAAGGGTGGCGCCGGTGGTCAACACATCATCGACCAGCAGCACCGGCCGGCTGGCAATGTGCGCCGCCGCATCCGGCGGCACGGCAAAGGCGCCGGCGATATTGCGCTGCCGTTGATGCCGGCTGAGCCCGCCCTGGCTTCGCGTAGGCCGCTGTCGGACCAGCAGGTTCGGGGCGAAGTCACCCTGTCCGGTGTGATCGCACAGATGACGGGCCCATTCCGCCGCCTGATTGTAGCGCCGCCGGAAATAACGCCGCCGATGAAGTGGCACCGGAATGACCAGCGGGCTGTCGCTGCCAAGCTCGATGAACAGACGCGCGCCAAGGCGGGCCAGCAGCGGTGTCAGCTGCAAGCCGTCACCATGCTTGTAATGGAGGATCAGGTCGCGCGCGCTGTCCGCATAGTGGAAACAGGCGCGAATAGCGGCCAGCGGCGGCGGGTTGGTCCAGCATCCGGCGCAAAGCGGGTCGGCAAGCGTGTGGCCAAGCGGCAGGCCGCACCGTGCGCACAGGGGCGCGGAAATCGGCGTCAGCCCCTCCCAGCATGCGGCGCACAGGCCGGTCGTGTCGGCGAATTGCCGGCACAGCACACATTGATGCGGCAACAGCAATGTCGCGAGGTGCCGTGCCATTGCGGTAAGGCCCATTACCGTGACCGAAGCGGTGGCGCTGGCCCTCGGCATGTTTCGGGTCCGGTCCATGATGCTGTCAGCCTAGACGAGGCCGGTTAATTTAACCTTAAGAATATATCCCGGGAATAAACCCTCCGGGGCGCGGTGTTCAGCTGACCGGTGGTTTTGGTGGGGATTTTTTCTTGCCCTTCGGGCCGGCCTCGGTGAAGGTGCGCGCATCATGACCGAGGCACCGACCATTCCGCGTCTTTTCGACAGCGCCGCGCAGCGTTGGAACCGCACCCGCGCGGCGTCGGGCTTTGACGGGTTCGATTTCCTGAAGCGCGAGGCCGTGCTGCGGGTGGCCGACAGGCTGGCGCTGATGCGGCGTGATTTCCCGCTATGTCTCGATTTCGGTTGCCATGACGGGATGCTGACCCGCGAGATCATGGCCGGCGGCAAGGTCGGGCGGGTGATCCAGGCCGATCCGGCGCCGGCCTTCGCCGCCAGGGCCGCCAGCGCCGGTCCTGCGGTGGCTGTCGAATATGACGCCCTCCCCTTTGCCGCCGGCAGTTTCGATGCCGTCTTTTCCTGCCTGTTGCTGCACTGGATTGACGATCTGCCGGGTGTCATGGCGCAGATCCGGCGGTTGTTGAAGCCGGACGGGCTGTGTCTTGTCAGCCTGCTTGGCGGCACGACGCTGGCCGAATTGCGGGGCTCGCTTCTCGAGGCTGAACAGGAACTTGTTGGCGGGGCCAGCCCGCGCACCGCACCGATGGCCGATATTCGCGATGTCGGTGGATTGCTTGGTCGCGCCGGGCTGGCACTGCCGGTGGCCGATTCCGACAGGCTGACCATCACCTATCCCGACATGTTCCGGTTGATGGCCGATTTGCGCGGCATGGGCGAGCAGAACGCGCTTCTGGCCCGCAGCCGCATCCCCGCCGGGCGCCAGCTGTTCCTGCGCGCGGCGGAAATCTATCATGACAGGTTCGCCGCGCCGGACGGCCGCATTCCGGCCAGTTTCGAGATCATCACCCTGACCGGGTGGGCCCCGCATGAAAGCCAGCAGACGCCGCTTCGCCCCGGCAGCGCGGTGCACCGTCTTGCCGACATGCTTGATGCCGCCGAACAGGACCCGGAAGCCTGACAACGGCGCCGGACAGGCTACATCAGCAAATCCTGAAGCACCGGGATCAGCGGCAGGTCGGCCGGCGGCATGGCATGGTCGCGAAGACGTGCCGGCCGCACCCAGGCAAGCTCATTGCCCTCCAGCTGCCGCGGTGTGCCGTTCCATTTTCGGCAGACATAGACCAGCATCAGCAGATGGAAATCATCATAGGCGTGGCTGGCGAAACTCAGCGGCGCAAGGCAGGATTCGGCGGTATCGATCCCCAGCTCCTCGTCAAGCTCGCGGATCAGCGCCGCCTCGGGAGTCTCGCCGGCTTCGATCTTGCCGCCGGGGAATTCCCACAGACCGGCCATCTGTTTGCCTTCCGGCCGGCGCGCCAGCAGCACCCGCCCGTCAGCATCGACCAGCGCCACCGCGCTGACCAGCACAACCGGGCGTGCATCATCCACGACTGTCATTGTCTCAGCTGCGGTAGTCGGCATTGATCGAGATGTAGCCATGCGTCAGGTCGCAGGTCCAGATGCGCGCCGTGCCGCCGCCGGTGCCGACGCTGACTTCGATGTCGATCAGCTGGCCCTTCATATGCGCGGCGACAGGTGCCTCGTCATAAGTCTCGATGCGCGCGCCGTCGGCGGCGATCCTGATGCCGCCGATCGCCACGCCGATCCGCGACTGGTCGACACCGGCGCCGGCCTTGCCAATGGCCATGACGATCCGCCCCCAATTGGCGTCCTCGCCGGCAATGGCGGTTTTCACAAGCGGCGAGTTGGCGATGGCCATGCCGATCCGGTGCGCCGCCGCATCATCGGCGGCGCCGCCGACATCGATGGTGATGAATTTCGAGGCGCCTTCGCCATCACGGACGATCTGCTTCGCCAGATCCTGCATCACCTCGTCCAGCGCGGCGCGAAAGCCGGCAAGTTCCGGATCATCAGGGCTGCTCACTGGCGGGTTGCCAGCCTTGCCCGAGGCCACCAGAAATACGCTGTCATTGGTCGAGGTGTCGCTGTCGACGGTGATGGCGTTGAAGCTGCGCCGCGTTGCGTCGGTGAGCAGCGCCGCCAGAATGACCTTTGGAAGAGCCGCATCGGTGGCGACGAATCCCAGCATCGTCGCCATGTTCGGCGCGATCATGCCCGACCCCTTGGCGATACCGGTGATCTTCACCTCTGTGCCGTTGATGGCAGCGGTGGCGGTCGCGCCCTTGGCGAAGGTATCCGTCGTCATGATGGCCGCTGCCGCGGCCTGCCAGCCGGTCGTGTCGGCGGTCAGCCTGCCGAATTGCGCGGCCAGCACCGGCACCTCCAGCGGCTCGCCAATGACCCCGGTTGAGGCCAAGAGGATCTGTGACGGGCTGCAGCCAAGCCGCTGTGCAAGGCCGTGGCAGCTTTCCTCGACCGCGTTGCTGCCACCCGATCCGGTAAAGGCGTTGGCATTGCCGGCATTGACAAGAATGGCAAGCGGATTGTCAGGCCCGGCGGCAAGCACGTCGCGGCACCATTGCACAGGTGCCGCCGCAGTGTCCGAGCGGGTGAAAACGGCGGCAACTGACGAGCCCTCGTCGAGGCGCATCAGCAGCATGTCGTCACGCCCCTGATATTTCATTCCCGAGGCCGCGGTCGCCAGCGTCACCCCGTCGATCGCGGCAAGCTCGGGCCTGGTTTCAGGGGCCAGGGGCGAGACCGTCATTGTTGTGCCGCCGCCGCCGACTGGGCCTCGTCAAGAACCTCGTCATAGGGGCGCACTTCGACGGCGGCACCGGCGCGAAGGGTCTCGACAACGCGCGCGAAGCTCTGCCGTGACAGGTTGCTGACAATCTGTTCACGCATCTGGTCGAGGCTCGGTGCCGGGGCGACATCCCTGGCGCTGACCTTGATCACATGCCAGCCGAACTGGGTCTGCACGGGCGCCGCCGAATAGCTGTCGACCGGCATGTCGAACGCGGCGTTCTCGAAGGCTGGCACCATCTGCCCGCGACCAAAGCTGCCAAGCTCACCGCCATTCGGCCCGCTTGGCCCGGTGGATGTCTCGCGGGCAAGTTCGGCGAAATCGGCGCCATCATTCAACCGGGCGATGACCGCCTTCGCCTCGTCCTCGGTTTCGACCAGAATATGCGAGGCTGTCACCGTCTCGCGCGACGCCTCGTCGGCGACGAAATTGTCATAGGCTGTCTGGATGGCCTCATCGGTGATCTGCGCTGCCACAAGGTCGGTCATGTAGGCCTCGGCCAGAACGCGGTCGGCGGCAAGCTGCATGGCGTTGGCCACCTGCTCCTGCTGATCAAGGCCGCTGTCACGGCCGGCCGCCGCGGCAAGCCGCGAATTCGCAACCTCGTCGACAAGCTGCGAATAGAGGCCGGCAAGTCCGCCTTCGCGATATTCCGGCGGCAGCGTCTGCGCAACGGCCATGATTTCATCAAGCCAGATCGGGTCCCCGTTCAGCGTACCGACGGCGATACGCTCCTGGGCCTGCGCCATGACCGGTGCGAACAATAATGTGGCGGAAACAATGCAGGAGGCCGCGAGGGTGGTAAGACATTTCATCATCTGTCCTTTCGGATGAACGGGATGGGCCCTGGCGACCCGCGGCGCGAGCCGGCCGGTTGGAGCCGAACTGGGTGCCGCGCGATTGTTGCCGAAGCGCCGGTCAAATTCAAGCCTTGCCATGCGCGGCAAAGCACCACCGCCAAAGGGTTTCCGGGGTCAGGTGAATCTGCTCGCACAGGCTGCAGTTTGATTGACAATGACAGGCGCGCGCACTATGTCCAGACTAGCCGGAAACGCTTGCAAATCCGCGATGATACGGGTCTGCTGGCGGGCCGGTCCGGTTCGGGCGCGATGTGCCCGGCGGTCCATGGGATGCGGGGAATCATATGTTTGGGTCTTTGGCAAAGAATCTCTTCGGGTCGGGCGGTGACCGCGCGACCAGGCAATTCACCTCGCAGGTGGCAGCAATCAACGCTCTCGAGGATGAAATCGCCGCGCTCAGTGATGCCGACCTCGGCGCGTCGGTCACCACCCTGAGGGCCCGTCTCGGGGATGGCAGCAATCTTGACGATCTTCTTCCCGAAGCCTTCGCGCGCGTTCGCGAGGCGGCGAAACGCGCCCTCGGGCAGCGCCATTACGACGTCCAGCTGATGGGCGGCATCGCGCTTCACAAGGGCCAGATCTCTGAAATGAAGACTGGTGAGGGCAAGACCCTTGTCGCGACATTGGCGGTGTTCCTGAACGCGCTGCCGGGCAAGGGGGTGCATGTCGTCACGGTGAATGACTATCTGGCTTCGCGCGACGCCGCCTGGATGGGCCGGGTCTATGAACGGCTTGGCATGACGGTGGGCTGCATCACCGGCAACATGCCGGATGAAGACCGCCGCGCCGCCTATCGCTGTGATGTCACCTACGGCACCAACAATGAATTCGGATTCGACTATCTGCGCGACAATCTGAAATTCCGTATCGAGGATATGGTGCAGCGCGACCACCATTTCGCCATCGTCGACGAGGTCGACTCGATCCTGATCGATGAGGCGCGCACGCCGCTGATCATCTCCGGCCCGGCCGAGACGACATCGGAACATTACGCTGTCGCCGACAAGATCATCCCGCACCTTGTCCCCGATGATTACGAGCTTGACGAGAAGGGGCGGACGGTGGCGCTGTCCGAGACCGGTATCGAACATGCCGAGGAACTGCTCCGCGGCGCCGGGGCGATGGGCGAGGGTACGCTGTACGACATCGAGAATGTCGGGCTTCTGCATCATGTCAACCAGGCGCTGCGGGCGCACAAGCTGTTCCAGCGCGACACCCATTACATGGTCAAGGACGGTCAGGTGGTGATCATCGACGAATTCACCGGCCGGGCGATGGAGGGGCGGCGCTTCTCGGAAGGGCTTCATCAGGCCATCGAGGCGCGCGAGGGTGTCGAGATCCAGGCCGAGAACCAGACGGTTGCCTCGGTCACCTTCCAGAATTACTTCCGGCTCTATGAAAAGCTATCCGGGATGACCGGCACGGCGATGACCGAGGCTGGCGAGTTCTCGGAAATCTACCGGCTCGAGGTGACCGCCATTCCGACCAATGTCGAGGTGCAGCGGATCGATCATGATGACGAGGTCTACCGGACCAGCGAGGAACGTGACAATGCCGTTATCGATCTGATCGCCGATTGCCGCGAACGCGGCCAGCCGGTGCTTGTCGGCACTGTCAGCATCGAGAAATCGGAGGCGCTTTCGGCGGTTCTGAAAGGCCGCAAGATCGAGCATCAGGTGCTGAATGCGCGTTTCCACGCCGAGGAGGCGAAGATCATCGCCGAGGCAGGCGTGCCCGGCGCCGTCACCATCGCCACCAACATGGCTGGCCGCGGTACCGACATCCAGCTTGGCGGCAATCTCGACATGCGTCTTGAGGCAGAGGCCGGCGGCGGCGAGTTGCCAGCGAAGAAACATGACGCCATTGTCGTCGAGGTGACAGCGTTGAAGGAACAGGCGCTGGCTGCCGGCGGGCTCTATGTCATCGGTACCGAACGCCATGAATCACGGCGTATCGACAATCAGCTTCGGGGCCGGACCGGTCGCCAGGGTGACCCGGGCGCGTCGAAATTCTTCCTGTCTTTGCAGGATGATCTGATGCGGATTTTCGGATCGGAGAAGCTTGACGGGATGCTGCAGAAGCTTGGTCTTGAGGAAGGCGAGGCCATCGTCCATCCCTGGATCAACAAGGCTGTCGAAAAGGCCCAGTCCAAGGTCGAGGCGCGCAATTTCGAGATCCGCAAGCAGCTGCTGAAGTTCGACGATGTAATGAACGACCAGCGGACGGTCATTTTCGAGCAGCGCAAGGAAATCATGCGCGCCACCGATGTCCAGGACACGGTCACCGAGATGCGCCGCGAGGCGGTGGCGCAGCTTGTCGAGAGGTCGGTGCCGGCCGGCAGCTTCAGCGACCAGTGGAACGCCGAACAGCTTCGCACCGATGCCACACGGGTTCTGGCGCTGGACGTGCCAGCCGAGGAATGGTTCGCCGAGGATGGTGTGGCCGAGACCGAGATTGAGGAGCGTCTTGCCGACATGTCCGACCGCTACATGGCTGAAAAGGCGGTGCGGATCGGGCCGGAGACGATGCGGATGGCCGAGAAATCACTGCTCCTGCCGGTGCTTGACCAGCAATGGAAGGAGCATCTGCTGAGCCTTGACCAGCTTCGTCAGGGCATTTCGCTGCGCGCCTACGGACAGAAGGACCCGCTGAATGAATACAAGCGCGAGGCCTTCACGATGTTCGAATCGCTGCTGGCCGGCCTTCGCGAGACGGTGACGATGGTTCTCAGCCACGTCGAGGTTCGCCAGCCCGAGCCGGAAGAGGCCGCGGCGGAGGCACCGGTGCCGCGGGCCATGCCACAGCGCAAGGTGTCACGGAACGAGCCCTGCCCCTGCGGGTCCGGCAAGAAATACAAACATTGCCATGGTCGGCTGGCCTGACTGGTGGCACGGTAGGGGAGCGATGATCAAATATCAGCTCATATGCGAGGATGGTCATGAGTTCGAAGGCTGGTTCGGTGATTCGGCCGCCTTTGAATCACAGCAGGACTCCGGGCTGTTGACCTGTCCGGCCTGCGGGTCGGCCACAGTGCGGCGGGCGCTGATGGCGCCGAACCTCGCCAGTCCGAAAACCCGCAAATCCCCGCCGGCACCGCAGAAGAGTCCTGACGCGCCGGCAACGCCAGGTGCTGCCGCGCTGCCTGCGGATGCGGCGCGCCGGATGCACGCGCTGATGTCAGAAATGCGGGCGCTACAGTCGAAGATCAAGGATGAATGCCGCGATGTCGGCGATGACTTCGCCGAGGAAGCCCGCAAGATCCATTATGGTGAGGCCGAGGCGGAAGGCATTTACGGCAATGCCACGCCCGAGGAGCGCGAGGCGCTCGACGATGAGGGCATCGCGGTGATGGATATTCCCTGGCTGCCAAAGGATAACTGAACGCCGTCCCGGCTTTCACTCTGGCCCCTTGGGTCCTTCCATCCGGTGTTCAGGCGTGCGTGCCGCTGGCGCCGTAATTCACCGCCAGGCTTCCCACCCGCATGAACCCGTTGCCGCCGATCCGGCGCGCCGGTAGCGGCGCAAAGCCGGTCATGTCATCAAGCATGATGCCGGCCCCGGCGAATTCATCACGTAGTTCGGCCGGCTTCACGAAACGTGCCGGGTCATGCGTTCCCGCCGGCACCGTCCGCAACACATGTTCCAGCGCCACCTTGGCCAGCGCGAAGGAGGCCAGTGTGCGGTTGATGGTGGTGATGACGATGGTGCCGCCGGGGGCCAGCATGGCGGCCATCGAGGCGGCGAAAAGCCGTCTGTCGGTAACATGCTCGATCACCTCGGAGGCATAGACGAGATCATATTGCGCGCCGCTCCCGGCCAGTGCCTCGGCGGTGGTGCAGCGGTAATCGATGGCCAGTCCCGACATGTCTGCATGTGCCTTTGCGGCGGCGATCGCCTCCGGCGTGGCGTCGATGCCGGTTACCTGTCCGCCAAGCCGCGCCATCGGCTCGGCAAGAATCCCGCCGCCGCACCCGATATCGAGAATGCGCACCCCGTCAAGCCTGCCACCGGCGGACGTGCCGAGGCGCCGGACACTGTCCAGAATGTAGTCGATTCGCACCGGTGCGAAGGCATGCAGCGGCGCCATCGGGCCGCGCTCATCCCACCAATGCGCGGACATCGCCGCGAAATTTTCGATTTCTTTTTGATCCGCTGTGGTGTCCACGGGCTTGCCCCATCCGGCCGTAATCGCTATGAAAGCTGCGGTTTTCACAGGCTGCAGCAACCATAAGACAAAAATGGCCCTCATTGTTCAAAAATTTGGTGGTACCTCGGTCGGGGATCTTGACCGGATCCGGAATGTCGCCGCGCGCGTCAAGACCGAGGTGGAATCAGGGAATCAGGTTGCCGTTGTGGTATCGGCGATGGCCGGCACAACGAATCAGCTTGTCTCATGGGCGCGCGATATCGGTCCGATGCATGATGCCCGCGCATATGACGCCATCGTCGCGCCCGGTGAACAGGTGACGGTTGGTTCGCTGGCCATTGCCTTGCAGAAACTCGGCATTGA
>Ga0181590_10005364_pt1 | contig 10590 bp, 12 predicted proteins | sample 071ome_34_FD_132446 | JGI IMG/M metagenome (GOLD analysis project Ga0181590, IMG submission 132446) | Coastal salt marsh microbial communities from the Groves Creek Marsh, Skidaway Island, Georgia - 071411BT metaG (megahit assembly) | ecosystem: Environmental > Aquatic > Marine > Intertidal... | reverse complement strand
TAGCCCCCGATCTGATACATCGCCCGTTCGGGCCGTTTGAACTGCTCAGTGCCAATACCATGGCCTGCCTGCTTGGCCCTGACACACGCCGCCAGAAGCTGGGCCACCTGGTCATCGTCACCACCCGTGCGAATAACCTGCCGCACGTCCCATTCCGCCTGCGAGAAGAGGCAGTTCTGAAACTGGCCGTCGGCCGTCAGTCGCAGCCGGTCACAGCGATCGCAGAACGGCTGGCTCACCGGGTTAATGAAGCCGACCCGTCCCGAACCATCGGCGTAGGCATAGTCGACGGCCGGCTGTCCCGAGTCGGTGACGGCCAGGGGCACGAGAGGACCGCAGGTTTCCTCGAGGATCTGTCGCACTGTTGCACCGGTCAACACGCTGTCATTAGCCCAGGCAGCATCCGCATCGAGGGGCATGAATTCGATGAACCGCAAATGAAAGCCTTCTGCCCGGCAGAATTCCGCCAGCGGCACAATCTCGGTCTCCGTCAGGCCTCGAACCGAGACCGCATTGATCCGGATCGCGCGAAAGCCACACTGCCGGGCCCGTGACAGTCCAGCCAGCACCTGCTCAAGGCCGGTTCGTCTGGTGATCTCCACGAATCGCTCCGGAGAGAGGCTGTCGAGGCTGACGTTGATTCGTGTCAGCCCCGCACTGGCCAGTTCTTCTGCCTGCTCAGCCAGCAGCAATCCGTTGGTTGTCAGGGCCACCTCCTCAAGAAGCGGCAAGGCGACAAGGAGTCGCACAAGCCGCGCAAGCCCGGTTCTGACCAATGGCTCTCCACCTGTCAGCCGTACCGTACGAATACCCTGCTGGGTTGCGACTGAGACGACCCTGGCAATCTCCTCATAGGTCAGCAGTTCTTCCCGTGGCCTGAATGACACTTCCTCTGGCATGCAGTAGGTGCACCGCAGGTTGCAGCGATCCGTCACACTCACCCGCAAATCGGTATGCCGACGTCCAAACCGGTCAAAGAGTGCTCCTGCCGGAGGGGCCGCCACCTTCTCCTGGTTGGCGATCATGTGGTTGACACTCATTGGCCCGCTCCGTCCGACTGGTCTGTCGGCTCAGGATGAATCCAGGCTGCCCCAGCTGGCCCGACCTCCTGTTTCCAAACCGGCACCCGTCGCTTGAGTTCCTCCATCAACCAGGCTGCTGCCGCAAAGGCTTCCTGACGATGGGCGGCCGAGACCGCCACGGCCACGCTGGTCTCACCAACTGCCACGCGACCTAGCCGATGGACGATCACACAGCCGGTCAGCCCAAACGTGATCACTGCTTCACGCCGCAACTGGTGGAGTTCTGTTTCCGCAAGTGACTGGTAGGCCTCGTACTCAAGCCAGTCGGTGATGACTTCGCCGGTGGTCCGTCGGGTTGTACCGGTGAAGAGCAGATTGGCGCCTGCCTCATCACAGGCCACCTGTTTGAGCAGGCCAGACGTGTCAATTGGGCCGTGCAGGAGCATCACGCCGTCCATCACTACCCGCCGCTTACTGGAGGAATCACCGCAATCTCAGCAGCCATCTCGACTGTCTCATCAGCGGCAGCATAACGGCCGTCAACCACGATCGCGCTGCGGCTTAGCAGCGGCTCAATCTGTGGAAGTGCCGCAAGCAGCGCAGCCCTAATCCCGGCCACCGTTGGCGACTGTGGATGGAGGCAGATTTGCCGCTGCCCAGCCAGCTGTGCCACGCCGGCAAAAAGGTGAACCGTCACCTGACTCTTGGTTCCGGCTGGAACATTCTGGTGATCTGTCTGGTTCAACATTAGCGACACCTTCCCGGGCTGACGACAAGACTGCGGCAATGCCTCGGCCTGCTTCAAGATAGTACGGCCGAGGGACCGGTGTCACTCCTCACCGTCGTTTCATCATTCAATCGCCGTTCGCGTTTTGTCGTCACTCACCACTGGCCGCCGCTGAAGACTGACCACGGCGGGCTGCCTGCTGGCGATACTTTTCATGCGTTTCGAGATTAAATCCACCAAACCGCTCAGTGATTCCAGGGCCAGTGTACCTGGCCCCGCAGCGATAGCAGGTGAGACACTCGGGCACCAGGAAAAACAGCATCACGTCCAAGAGTGCCGTACTGAAAAGGATCGCAAACGTAATGAGCATCTCGTGATACGCCCAGCTGACGCAACTGAGGCCGAGGCCAGCCACCACGATGCCGACGCCAAGCCGTTGAGGAAAGTTTTTGCGGACAAAAAGTTCCGTACTGGGGCAGACAAGACAGCGGGTTAATCGAGGCGGACCATCAGCCTCACCGGGCACAATGGCCGCAGTGGGAACAGCAAGTTGGCTTCCGCACTGTGAGCAGGGGAATGCCTCGCCCTGCTCCACCGATGTGGCAACGGCCCTCTGGCCGCATTCAGGGCATACAAAAACGACGTTCATGACAGCGACGCCCGAGGAACCAAAACCATGATGCAGGCTACCACATCCTCAGCCACCGGCTTTGCTGCAAGCAACTGCGCCGTCAACTCTCCCAGAATTACTGCCAGGCAGGCCACATAAAGAATGCCCGTCGCGCTTTGCGTGTTGGGAATGTCGAGGGTCTTGCGGCTCATGACCAACAACACCGGCAGACCGACCAAGCCAGCCAACCAACGCAACCAAAGCAGCGCAACGCCTGTTTGGTCGAGACTGACAGCTGAGCCTGTAGCCGCCACCGCGGCTGCCCGCCCAAGCTGGCCGAACCAGCCGGCCCCAGGCTGCCTGTGAACGACCATCTGCCAGCCGACCGCCACCAACACTGCCGCGAGCAGAAGCCCCCAGGCAAGGAGCGTCTGATCGATTGACCGCCTCAAGGCGCTGATCTGCATGCCCGGAGCATTGAGGTACCAGTGCCCCAGCAGCATCGCGTTAATGGTAAGCCCCAGCAGTAACCCCGACAGCAGCCGCAGGCCGATCGCGTTAATCTGCAGGTCAGTGGCAGCGGCTGTCGCCACTCCCGCCAGCAGGGCCACCAGGCCACAGCAAATAAGGCCCCCGCGGCGACGTTCCGCATACCAGAGCACGCTTCCGACCCAGGCAATGAAGGCAGTCAGTCCCATCAGCCCAGCGACGAGCCCAAGCCCGGCAGTCCAGGACAACAACGCCGCAAAGGTTGACAGCCCAAGCAGCACCAATGTGTTGACCCGAAAGAAGCCTCCGGACACGAGCGTTGATGAAGTCAGGCAAAGGGCCAATGCCAACCCGCAACTGAATCGACATAGGAAATCAATCAACAGCGTCATGCGTTTCCTGGTTCCCGGTGCCCGACTTGTCTTGCCTACCAACTGCGTCTTAGCGTTTCCCGTAAATCAGGGACATGACCTCGGCACGACTAGAGACATTGTCACGGAAAAGCCCCTTCATGGCTGAGGTAACGCAGAGGCTGCCCGGCTTGCGGACACCACGGATGGTCATGCAGGTGTGCGAGGCCTCGAGCACCACCGCTACACCTTTTGCCCCCAGATCATTGACGAGGAGATCTGCAATCTGCTCCGTCATCCGCTCTTGCACCTGCGGACGATGCGAGACCACTTCAACGACACGGGCCAACTTGCTCAAGCCCAGCACCCGACCGTTTGGGATGTACCCGATATGAGCGTGCCCCATGAATGGTAGCAGGTGATGTTCGCAGATGCTGTGAAAGGCAATGTCGCGAACCAGCACCAGTTCGTCGTACTTTTCGGTGAAGGCCTTGCCCAGATGCTGCCGCGGATCATCGTGCAGCCCGCTAAACATTTCCGCATACATGCGGGCGACACGAGCTGGAGTTTCAAGCAGGCCCTCACGGTCAGGATCTTCCCCAACCGCCGCAAGAATTTCTCGCACAGCCCGCTCGATGCGTGGCTGATCGACCGGAGTCTGGTTCCCGCTGGCAGCCGAAGGCCCTGCCGCCAATTCACCGACACATGCGTTTTCAGGAGCGTTCATCTTCGTAGTTTAGCATCCCCTTGCCCGCCGATCCGGTGAGTTTCAGGAGCTTTTTCAGGGACGATGAAAAGCCCCTCCCGGACGGCGGCCTTCCAATCCCGGGCGACCCCTTAGACATTCCATCCAACGGCCAATCGGGGCGAGCCGCGCCGGAAGAAATCGTCCCCATCAGGCTTAGTTCAGGCTGAACGCTGGCGGGAAAGTCCGCTGAGCTGGGGCTGCGGACGCCTGGGGGCCAAGGGCCTGCAGCAGCATCTCTGTCCGCTGAAAGACGTCCTGCTCCGCAAGCAGGGCCATCTTGACGCTGAGCGGCAGTTCGACGGTGTAGGACACAATATCGGTGAGCATGCCGAGGGTGATCTGATTGCCCAGAAGCTGGTCCAACTGGTCATACGAATCTGGGATTTTCGGCATCGCCCGCTTGAACGCCGCGAGCAACTGACGCTGGGCGGAGTGCCCGGCCTCAGCCGACAGTTCCACTGGCAGATGATCATCAAGAATATCTGCCTCGAAAACTCGAAAAGGCTTCTCGGGTGGAAGTTCCACGCCAAGTTGCAGCCGCCGCACACCCAGCAGCAGAACGTTGTAGGTTCCCTCGGGTGTCCGCTGATGGGATGCAATCCGGCAGAGACAGGCCGTCTTTTGCAGGGGCGGCCGCCCTTCGTAGTTGGCTTCCCAGCCCGGCTCAAGAAGCCCCAGCGTAATCAGCCGGTCATCTTCGATCGCCTCCTCAAACAGGGCTCGATAACGAGGTTCAAAAATATGCATCGCCTGCATGACATGCGGAAACATGACGAGGTTCGGCAGCGGAAAGACACGCGCCAAACCGGCAAACTGTTCGGGTGAGAACGAGAGTGACTCGTCATTCATGATGCCGCCTCCACCGGGGGCGGGTCGAGGTGAATCTCTGGCAGCAATTCGGGGTCAAGATCGATCTTGGGAAAGTCTTCGGTACTCGCTGCCACCTCTTTGAGGCAGGCATCAAATGCCTCGAGGAATTGATCGAGGTGAAGCCCCAAATGGTATGGTCCATAAGCCTCAAGGTAGCCATGGACGCTGGCATGAAGTTTCCGGGCCCCACGAATGTTGCCGTTGCCAAAGTGATAGAGGGCCACCGCTGCCTGAATAAGCCCCTGGTAGAACTTCCGCGAAGGACCACGATAATCAGTCCAGAGTTCCTCCCATACTTCGTGACTTTCGTAGTAGTCACATTCATTGAAATGAACGATGCCGGCGAGATAAAGCGGATGATATTCAGCGGGGTCGGTATGTTCAGTCGTCATGTAAGGCTCCTCTGCCGGAGACGGCGGCGGCACATTCTCTCTCCATCGTAGCATCACCCACCATTTCGCCGACCTTTCCGCCCCCTGAGATACCCACGGCCATGCCTCGAAACCAGCAGCAATCACGGCAACCACCGGGGCCCGCTCCGCCCCCACCGCGGATAGTTCCCAGCCGCGAAACCCTGACGGCCCGCCGAGAGCGGACAACAGCCATCACCCAGCGACTGGCCGAGCACTACCCAGACGCCCAGTGTTCGCTGCGATTTACCAACCCGTTTGAATTGCTGATTGCCACCATCCTGTCGGCTCAGTGCACCGACAAGCGGGTGAACCTGGTTACCCCGGCACTGTTTCGCCGCTGGCCAACGCCTGAAGAAATGGCAAAGGCAAGCCTACCTGACCTCGAAAAGGCGGTTCAGACCACCGGGTTCTTTCGGGCAAAGGCGAAAAACATCCACGGCTGCTGCCGGGGGCTAGTTGACCGTTTTGGTGGCGTCGTCCCTGCCACCCTCAACGAGTTGGTGAGCCTGCCGGGAGTCGGCCGCAAGACAGCCAACGTCGTGCTCGGCTGTGCGTTCGGTCTGGCTGAGGGCGTGGTTGTCGACACGCACGTAGGACGAATTACCCGGCGGCTGGGCCTGACCAAAGCGACTGACGCGGTGCAGGCTGAGCGAGATTTGATCAAGGTGGTACCGCGTGAGCACTGGATTGCCATCAGCCACTGGCTCATCGAGCACGGCCGTGGCACCTGCCTGGCCCGTCGCCCCCGCTGTGAAGGCTGTAGCCTGGCCGAACTCTGCCCCCGCGTTGGCCTCGCCCGGCCCCGAACTGGCTCCAAGTAGCGATTCTCCCCGCAGGAACCGGACGCGGCTGAGACTCGCGTGAGAAAACAGGCGACAGTTACTCATCAAATCCTTACAATCTGCGCCTGGGCGGGGTAGACCTGATTCGCAATCCCCCCGCTCACCACTTGTGCCCACGACCTCCCGCAAGGAACCCTGCGATGATCCTCTCCGGCAACGAGATCAAGCAGCAGCTTGGTGACAACATTGTTATCGACCCATTTGATGAGTCACGGCTGAATCCGAATAGCTACAACCTATCGCTTCACAATGAACTGCTCGTCTACGAAGAAGTCGTGCTCGACATGCGGAAAAGCAATCGAGTGGCTCGCGTAACCATTCCAGAAGAGGGGCTGGTGCTTACGCCCAACCAACTTTATCTGGGTCGAACAATCGAGCGGACTGAAACCCACAACCTTGTGCCGATGATCGAGGGTCGCAGTTCGATTGGCCGGCTTGGGCTTTTTGTCCACGTGACTGCGGGATTCGGCGACGTTGGCTTCGCCGGCTTTTGGACGCTGGAGATGTTCGCCGTCCAGCCGGTCAAGATTTATCCAGGCGTACCGATTTGCCAGATTTTCTTCCACCAGATCACAGGCGAGATTACCGAGTACGCCAGCAGCAAGTATCAGCACAACCGGGACATCCAGCCGAGCCTGCTCTATCAAGAGCTCGGCGAAGCCTCCGATACGGATGGGCAGATGGAACTGGCTTTTTCTGGCAGCCGGTCACTTCGCGAATCGCGATGATATCACCAAAAGAGATGATATCTTTGAGTACGGCATTGCGAGAATGTTCTCGACTGCCATCATTCTGACCCACGCCCCTCACCATCGCTTCCAGACGTTTTGGCCAATGGTTGAAAAATATCTTCTCTGGTCCGCTCTCGGTTCAGCAGGCTTGTTTGCTTTGCTGGGACTGATCGCCCTTTTCACTTCCAATAAGCCGGCGATGCTGGCTGCAGCAATCGTGCTAGGAATCTCGATCCTGCTGACAATCAGCCTGTTGGTCTACGCCGCGATGCCCAACCAGCAGCAGGACTGAGCGACTCCTCAGATACCGCCTGCCCTACCGGACAGAGGGCGACGTCTTGGCGATTGATCGGCCAGCCTCCACAATGAGATCGGCCGGCTGACAGGCAGGCTCGACTTCCACCAATTCCCCCTATGGTTTTCTCCCGTTCGTTCTCCGAAAGGCCCGCTCGACCGTGCTCAGAACTCACTCCTGCGGTGAACTCCGCCCCACGCAGCTCGACCAGACCGTTACCCTCTGTGGCTGGGTCGACCGCATCCGTGACCACAAGGGGGTGATCTTCATTGATCTACGGGACCGCTGGGGCCGCACGCAGGTTGTGATCGGTCCGGACGCTCCGGCCGAGGTGATGGAACGGGCTCGAGCAGCCCGGTCAGAATGGGTGCTGGCCGCCACCGGCCGTGTGGGCCGACGACCAGAGGGAACAACCAACCCGAAGCTTTCAACCGGCGAGATCGAGGTGGTCTGTCATGAGTTGGTCATCCTCAACGAGGCAGAGACGCCTGTCTTTCAGCCAGGTGCCGCCGAGCTGCCTGGTGAAGAGATCCGCCTGAAGAATCGCTGGCTCGACCTGCGGCGGACCGCTATGCAACACAACATGCTGCTCCGCAGCCGGATTGTGAAGATCATGCGAGATCACTTTGATGAACTCGGTTTCATCGATGTTGAAACCCCGATGCTTGGCCGCAGCACCCCAGAGGGCGCCCGCGACTATTTGGTGCCGAGCCGACTGGAACATGGCGCTTTTTTTGCTTTGCCACAGTCGCCCCAGCTCTACAAGCAGCTGCTGATGATTGCCGGCTTTGATCGTTATGTGCAGGTGGCAAAGTGTTTCCGCGACGAAGACCTTCGGGCAGACCGCCAGCCAGAGTTCACGCAACTTGATGTGGAGATGTCTTTTGTTGACGCTGATGATGTGATGGGCGTCATCGAGGGGCTGGTTGTGAAGACGGCTCGCGAAATTCTTGGCCACGAGGTGCCGCTGCCGCTGCCGAGGCTCTCGTGGGATGAGTGCATGGAGCGGTTTGGTCATGATGCCCCTGACCTGCGATTCGGCCTGGAGATTGTTGATTTAGGCGAGGCCGTTGAGAGCAGTGAGTTCCGGGTATTCAAGGGGGCACTCGACGCCGGTGGCCGGGTGCGGGGAATTCGAGTGCCGAGCGTTGCCGAGCAGTATTCACGGAAGGATCTCGATAATCTGACTGCCATTGCAGTCGAGTCTGGTGCCAAAGGACTGGTCTGGTTGAAATGTGATGCCGACGGCAACTGGACCGGACCGGTTGCCAAAAATCTAGGCGAGGGGGTTGGCCAGAAGATTCGCGAGGCACTTGCTGCCGAGCCAGGTGATCTGGCTTTGATCTCGGCCGACAGTTTTGAGGTCACCTGCAAGGCTCTGCATACGCTTCGCAAACATCTGGGCAAGACCCTCGCGCTCTATGACGACCAGGCCATGAACTTTGCCTGGGTGGTCGATTTCCCGATGTTCGCCCGTGATGAAGAGACCGGTGGCTGGGCAGCGATGCACCACCCCTTTACCGCCCCGCGGCCGGAGGATCTCGACAAACTCAGCACCGATCCTGGCAGTTGCCGAGCCATTGCCTATGACCTCGTCATCAATGGGTCTGAGGCGGGCGGTGGGACGATCCGAATTCACGACCGGGCCACCCAGCAGCAGGTATTCGATCTTTTGGGCATCTCGCCAGAGATGGCCAATGAGCGGTTTGGTTTCCTTTTGGATGCACTTGCCAGCGGCGCCCCGCCGCATGGTGGCATTGCCCTGGGAATTGACCGCTGGGTGATGCTCTTTGGGCATCTCGATTCAATTCGCGACGTAATCGCCTTCCCCAAGACCCAGCGGGCGAGCGACCTGATGACCGAGGCACCGGGAGCGGTCGACACCAAACAACTGGTGGAACTGGGTATCCGCACCGTGGTGCCCCCAAAACCTACACCGAACACGGCAGAATCGCCATCGTAAGGCCGCCTCCCGATGAGGGAGATTCGCCGGGATGTGAACTGAGTTTGAATCAGGCACGCCGGCAAAGACGTGGTAGACTTCGTTCGTCCGGGCGAATAGCTCAGTTGGTTAGAGCATCTCGTTTACACCGAGAGGGTCGGGGGTTCGAGTCCCTCTTCGCCCACTACAACAGAACACAAAGCCCCATCTTTCGGGGCTTTGTGCTTTTCTACAGTTCTCGATGCCCCTTGCTGACGCGGCATGATGCGGAACGCCTGATGAGTCCCCCTGCTGGCAATGACTCCCACAGGCCCTGCTCCTGCTAGCGTCACCAGATTCTGACCGGGCCCCTCCTCTACCAAGAAACCAGCCCTGCGTGCCCGCAGAGTCGGCGTTGAAGAAGCCAGACGAGGCCCGATAAGGCAGATCGCCTTCAGGGCTAAAGACTGTCCATTTGCGAAAGTCCAATTCGCTTCACTATCTTTGAATCTCTTGGTTGAGCGACAGTCTAAAAACCACACCGTTGACTCTGGATTCAAGCGAGTATGCCTAAGACATTTGCAATGACCAGCCTTGCGTTGTTTGCCTTTGTGGCGACCCTAAACGCCGTCGCAAGCGAAACCACCAATCCCGTTGACTACATCAACCCCGTCATTGGCAATAGCGCACAAAAACGCTGCGGCCGTACGATTCCCGGCCCTCATCTCCCATTTGGACTGGTCCAACTGAGTCCAGACACGATCACCGGGAAGGGCAAGACCAGTGGCTACAACTGGTATGACACAACCATCGAGGGTTTCAGTGTCAATCGCATGCCTGGAGTTGGATACCACGGGTCACTCGGTAACTTCCAGGTGATGCCAACCACTGGAGAACTTCGGCTGCACAGTGGCTCGAATACGCTCGACCAACATAAACACCAAGGGCCGGGTTGGAAGTCGCCGTTTCGCCACGATGATGTGATTGCCGAGCCGGGCTACTACAGCGTCTTGTTGAAAAAATACGACATCAGGACCGAGCTCACTGTCACTCAGCGTGTTGGCATGATGCGGTTCACCTTTCCGGCCTCTGATTCCAGCCGTATCCAGATTGACCTCGCCCGTAAGATCGGCGGCTACTCCGGCCGGCAGCACAACATCGTCGTGACCAACGGCACGATCAAAGGAAAAATTCGTTGCTGGGGCGAAGGCGCCGGCTTCGCCAAGGGCACAAAATACAACCTCTACTACTACGCCCAGTTTGACAAAAAATGGGATTCCTACGGACTCTGGAACCGAGGAGACTACCTTGGGCAAAAGCCGGACGTCGAAAACGATGACCTGGGCTTTTACGCCAACTTCACCACAGCACCTGATGAACAAATCACGCTCAAGATCGGCATTTCTTACGTCAGCATGGAAGGAGCCGAGGCAAATCTTCAGCACGAGTTAAGCCACTGGGATTTCGACGCTGTTCAAACTGCCGCACGCCGCACCTGGAGAGAAGCAATCGACAGCATGCTCACCACGACGGGTGGAACTGAAGATCAGAAGATGATCTTCTACAGTGCGG
>Ga0181590_10005359_pt1 | contig 10596 bp, 32 predicted proteins | sample 071ome_34_FD_132446 | JGI IMG/M metagenome (GOLD analysis project Ga0181590, IMG submission 132446) | Coastal salt marsh microbial communities from the Groves Creek Marsh, Skidaway Island, Georgia - 071411BT metaG (megahit assembly) | ecosystem: Environmental > Aquatic > Marine > Intertidal... | reverse complement strand
CATTGTTAATTTATGTCCTTTGCTCCCCCGGTAGGACTTGAACCTACAACAACCTGATTACGACTCCCCACTGGTTTCCCAATGGATCGGACTTTCTCTTTATCCTCACATCAATAAGGATAGACCGTGTAAAGTCTCTACACTCGGTTCACACCTAGCTCGGGATTGCCATTTTACAGGTTTCCCCGAATTAGCGGTCTTTTCATCACGATATTACTATCGTGCGCTGCAATAATTTACAGTCAGGCGCTCTACCAATTGAGCTACAGGGGATCAAAGAACACACATATATTTACTTATTATAACACAAATTTCAAAGCCTTCCATCGAAATAATCGTCTTTTAAAGGGGGTAAGGATATTCTAATGCCGAATTTTAAATCTGTCATAGTTTCTATTATAGGGTTGTCAATTGCCCATTGAACTTTATTGTATAACTGTATAGTGGCAGTTTTAAGGAACGCCTCACTATTACCTTTATTTATGAAATATGCTAGTTTCTCCATGTCGTATACCCTGAATAATATCTATAAATGGTTGAGCGCTTGGTATAATAGCATGATGTATGTCATCGTATAACTTATAATGTATACGCTCAAGGACGCTAAGTGGAATTTCCCTAAAAGATCGAAAGCCCTTTCTAATCGTTTTCAAAGTATTTCTCCCGCAAACTTATATCTATAACAGTTGAATATATGATTTCTTCAAATGCTACAGTACCAAGGTTATCGCGCATTGTCAAGTTAAAAAGAGTTGAGGCGGTACTTCTGAAATCGTCTTTTTTCTTCGCATAGAGAGTCCAATCAACCCATTTAAGGATGGCGGGACGACACTCGAAAAAGTTATTGCGTAGAGGAATCATCAAGGTACCCCATTTCAACAAAAATCCTATATCTAACGTTTATTTCCAAGGATGCCCTTATGCCTGTGATGAACCCATTAACAGACATTTTTTCACCAATATCATAATGGAGATTTGGGTGTACTCTCTCCCAACAAGTAGCTCCTTTATTAAGTTCTTTTCTCAATTCAGTCAACGATAAATCTCTCTTCTATAGGATACACAAAACCTTTAAAGAAAAAAGTTGAGTGCATCACTTCATGAGTTAATCTATTATTAAGGAACATTGCTGGAAAAAGACCTACGACATCCGTTAAGGTGGGGGTTTTAACCATTGGCACCATTAACCCTTTCATCCCTCTTGTACCGTTATATAATGCGCTTTAGCCACATTAGTATCTAGTTCCGTTATTTCCCATTCCTCGTTTGTAGAACCTTCGATTTTCTCTTTAGCTAGTTGAAGAGCATGTGCAGCATTCTCAGCTACTACAACATAATACTCCCTCCAATATCCACCATAAGTATTATGTTTTGGTATCCAATTATAATCAGCTTTGAATAGTTTCATATTAATCTCCTGTTTCGAAATAGGTGACTTTTTCGTAGTCTAAATCGTCATTACGATATATCATAAGGTAAAGGGAATATCTTCCGGTTTCACCCCACATAGTAGCCCATCCTTCAGGGAGATCTATTTCTATAATTGTAGGTCCTAATGAGTGTCGTGATCCAAAAGATGGAGAGTAATCACTCAAACCGACAAAGATCCTAGCCTCACCTTGTTTAGCGTCAAACTCAGGGTACTTATCTTTTGTGTCGAAACACAACAACTTAAAATCGTCTTTGTCAATGAGAATTGTAGCGGAATTGATTCGACATACGTTTTGTTCTATGGATATCTTCATAGTTTAGTCCTGTATTCCCTTTTCATCACGAATCGCTCTAACTAAAAAATTTCTAATGAAGGAAACTCTTTCTGGACTGATAAGCCTATGCCAAAGTTTCTCAGACAAAGTGTGGTATAACTTCCCCCTTACATCACCGAAAACATGATAATTTATATTGTCTGCGAACGCATTCATTTTGTTTTGTATTCTTTCACATACATTTAAAGATTTTACCGTAAGAAATGCGTCTTTTCTAGATCATACTTTATAATTTCACTCATGAATTCAGACGAGGACATTTCCCCACGCATCTCTAAAATTAAATCTCTATCCCCTTTACAAAACCAAGCTTGTGTGTCACAGATACTAGGTGTATTTCTATAAGCTTCTTGATATACATCTTCATACACCTCATCTGAGTATTCGCGCATTATTCTTTTTCCCATAATTCGTCTGAACGTTTCCAAATAACCACACCATCATCCCTCAACCCAATCACATACGTCGGTGGTGATTTGAAACTCTCTTTATAGGGTAATAGAGTCTCCCATGCCTGCTTTTTCTCATTGAATACCCACTTCTGACTTACAGGACTCCCCATCCAGAAAATACTCTGCGGTTCAACCACCGTAGGTTGAAAATTCAGGACTTCAACCATATTGGTTGAATTCTCTTCCACTACATCAGGAGTATCATTTCCGTTGGAATTCATAAGCCATGAAATGAGTAATGGGATTCCAATACTAATTGCAGCTATTATCGCCAATTCTTTTTTCGAATGTTTCATGAGGCTATTTTACGGAATTCTTCTCACTTTGTAAAGTCTTTTTTACGAATCCATTTTTCCCACGAATCAGTTTGAATTTTTCAGATTTAATATTCGACCTATGCATCTGTTCATGTGCTTCGTCGCCGTTGTTTCGTTTAGCCCATATAAGTTTCTTTAATAGTTTCATTTTCTAATACTATGTTTATTCTTTCAGGTCTTACATCTGCGGTTTTCATCATCCCCACCCCATCACGTTCAACAATACGATATGGTATTTCAAGGGATTTCAGAACAGGTTCACACTTATCAAATGACATTCCAACGATTGATTCTTTCATATAATTTAACATTTACGGTTCCAATCCGTTATCTAAAAATATTGCAGATCTAAAATCAATGAACATGTCCATCCATATCTCATCGGGATCGTGGAAAGGAGCATACTCTAATTGTCCTTTAATGTCAATGTGTTTTTTGTGGTATATCTTACCCCACATACTTTTATAGATTGATTTAACAATTCGTATACTACGACGTTTCATCACTCATCTCCATACTACTCAAAACAACATCGATAAAAGAACTGAACGGCGGTTCTAAAGGTGATATAATATCGTCAAGAACTTCTCCCCAAACGAATCTTGCTTGCCTTCCAAGAGCCCTGTAAACTTTATTACAGACATCGCCTTTGAAATCCCTACAAGGTTTCATTGCGAACGCTCCTTAAAAGACTTCGACACATAAGAGAGATATCCCTCAACCACAGGACGGAATAAACATAGTTAAATCCCATATCTGAAGCACCTGTTTCATCAAGATTCATAATGCTTAACCATGCTTCAGACTCTATCTTGTCTATGTCTATGGTGAGACGCATGTTTGACAGTTTTTCCATATGTAATTGTGATTTAAGTGTTATCATTCACATATTCCCGTAAAATCTTGTGCATCACATCATCTGCCACCCTATTCACAAATCGCATAGTTTCAAATAAGTCAACGGCGCAATTGTAATATATTTTCCTGACGCTTGTAGTAGTGCGAGGATAGACTCCCGAGGTGATCACCATATGATCATCTCTGATTTGTCTCTTAAACGATCTCATTTAAATATTGCCACAAAGAAAGTGTAACTGAATCCTTAACACGAAGTTCAACCGAATCCCCAATAGAAATCCAAATGTCCCCGGCTACGGAAATTCTCAAGCGTCCGTCTATACGATCATCAATTTTTTCCCAACAGGGAATATTCTTATTTAATTTAATCGCTTTCATTTAAATAATTCCCTATAGATCTCCAAATATGACTTCTAACAGGAGTTCCAGCAGATAGCTCAACGCGAGCACTAATTGACCGTTGAACAAAACCCCTATTAGTGCCCCTAACAGACTCACAAATGTTAGCCCAAACGAAATAATGAACATGTTCATTAATTGATTGTTTATGTGGTCTCATTCATTTCACCCTCTAAGATATCTATAGCAGAATCGTCAACAAAAAGCATCGACCAAACGGCGTGCCAAACCTGATACTCATTACTATGATCAACACTATCCCAAACCCAATAATCAACTTTTTTACGAAACGATTTTGGGAGGTTTTTATAAAAATAATCGCTAATTTCTTTATGGATTGGTTTCATCTCTAACTCTTATACAATTCTCTCAGACTAAAGATTAGGGTTTATTTTTGCGTAGAGAGTGAAACGAATCATCTTATCACAAATTTTAACACTAATCGGTTTCATTTTTAACGGAAACTATAATAGATCTGCTATTCCTTCTTCTCCGATGTTCCTCAATACATAAGAAGTAGTATGGAATAAAGGTTCTAAATCGTCAAATCCCTGATTAGATACTGTGATAAGATCTTCTAGTTCATACTCCACTTCATAATAGTTAGCCCTATCTATTCCTTTTCGTAGTCCCAATTCAAAAGCTTCTGCTGAATCCTCACAGATTAGAACTTCTCTAATAGAGCCGCATTGAACATACCATTTATCTTTTTTCATAATATCTTTTTTCCCAAACTACCAACAGACTCCCTAACAGAATTCCAATCAGTGTCAAGGCTTTCATTTATATTACCCCAAACAGAAACCACAACAGAATTCCAAACAGAAACCACAACAGAACCCCAAACAGAACCCCAAACAGAACACCTAACAGACTCCCTAACAGAATGCCGAGCAAAATCCCCAATTTCTCGTTTAAACGCTTGCATTTATATTATCCTCGTCTTTAAGTGCTAACGCAACCCCTTCACAAAACCACGCAGGAACTCTACCACACTTCCACGTTGCCATGTAAGCCTTATCACCAACATAATAATTGCGATATGCCCGAACGGGATCAATACACTTATATTCCACCGGAATCGCCTGCTTAAAGTCTGTAAGTTCCCCATCGGGAATGTTATGATATCCTAAAGCGTAGCACTGTTCAATAACCGCTTCACACTTATGTGTCTTCTCATAACGAGTCGTATATTCCTTACACAGGGCAATACCATGCTCATACAGCCACATGAAGTTCCCTTTACTCTCACGTACCCACACAGAGCACGGATGGTTGTAATGGGTACGTTTGTATGGGGCATTGTGATCTATGCAATTTGAGAGCATCTGAGCACTTTCAAGGGGCATCTTGATTATATGCTTATCACACAGCATTTGAGCAGCTACTACTGGATCTTTATGTACTACGAATATGTTCATTTGTCAGTACTATACCCGATTAAGGGGGGCTTGTCCATTATTTTCTACAATAAAAATCAGACAACAATTTTAATTCTTCGATAGAAGCGTCTTTCTTTAATATATTTGCTCGCCTTGAAACGATAACAATATTCTCTTTCGTGTAACCTTCATTATTGTCTATTCTATCAATAGATGGGGCGTTTTTCCATGTTTTTCTCCCCTCCCTTTTCATTTCAGTTCCGAACACGGGACATCTATCAGGTATTACAATATCATCTCTAGTTAGAGTGTGTTTAATATTTGCTCTTTTTGCCCTTTGCTTCGAACCACTTAATAATACTTTAACCGCATCATCTTTCCAAGTTCTATTTCTTCTTTTCTTTTCTCTTTCGTTGGCACCACAACGATGACAGTATTCTTTTTTTCCTGAATTTATATCCCCACGTTTTTTGTAAGAAAAATGTCTGGGGTTTTTATGTTTTTTACACAATTTACACTGTAAAGTTTTCCCCTCTAAGTGATTTCGTTTTTCTATTAACCGCCCTTTGTGTTTATTAGAGCAACTTACACTACAATATTTCGCCTTTTTTCTTTTATTTAATAATTCCCTTTTACAATATAGACACAATCTAACATTTTTTTCATCTGGTGATTTCACGACGAACTTTTATTCATTAGAATCTGAATATTCTTCTACGATAGAGTATGATACGAATTCGTGGCATCTTGTTCCATAGAAAGGCATATTCATATTGGTGACGATAAGCCCCCCGGCAGCAAATGCTACTACTCTAGCTTCATGATCTGGACTTGTTTTTGGTACATCAGTGAGATGTATAATGTCATTAATTTGAATAGGTTTATATGTTTTATTCATGATATTTCCACACTTAATGGTTCCAGTAAACACGTTCTTCGACGAAATCACTACCAACACTTTGAGTTATTAGTCTGGATATGTTGAATAGTGTTGAGTGACGTATAACATTAAAACGAATACTTAAATCATGAAATCTCCAATACTTATCAGGGTGATTGTCTTCAAAATCATAAGTGAAAGACTTAAATACACTGCTTATTTCAATCATAATGTCCCCAATCCAACATTGTTCCTTTTAACTCTGAAACAATCCAATCTCTAGGGATAGGTCCGAAGTATCTACTATCTAACGAATCGCTTAAATTGTCTCCTATTAAGAAAACCTCATTTTTAGGTATTATATAGGTATTGGTGCCTCTTGTCAAGTAATCCCCACCAACACCTTTAACACGTTTCACAATATATCTTGGAGGGTAATCCTTTCCTGCGTGTAGATGCCAGTTATGACGTTTGAAAATCTCTTCCCAATCCATCTTCACCTTCACTACGTCACCCCGTTCTACGTTAGTGTGAGAGACGAATAGGTACCAATTACCCGCTTCCACATGGGGATACATGGAGTTTCCAGTTACAGGTTCTATTTGAAATAGGAAATAAAAAACCCAAATAGATATTGACAACCAAGGAAACATCCAAAATGTATGTATTTTCTTTTTACGTGTATTTGATTTCATCGTATTCCATTTCTATAACATCTTGTATCGTTAATACTGGTTCCATTGACGTAGCCAACACCTCTCTCAAGATATCGAAACATGGACCCAAATCATAATTCTCATCAATGTTTATAGAAAGTTCACAATACTTTATGGTATCTCGTATTTTAGACTTAATGGGAGTCATGCTCTCTGGTCCAATCTTCCAAGTGTCTCTTTAATGCTTCTTGGAATATCTCCCTGATTTCGTGGGGAACTGTAGCAATTATATCTCTAAGGACATCATTACTCACCCTATTACAAATCTTACCCCATGTCCGATCAGCTAAAAGGCTTGAAAACTTATATTCGGCTAATGGCATTGGCTTTGTGAAAAAGGAAAGGGCAGTATCTATATCGCTATACATACTGCCCCCTATCCATTTGTTGGTGCGCCTACGTTAACTTACGAGGGCGAATGTCTGTCTGATTGCGAAAGTTCAGTGCATCATCCACTGTCTGGCATTCAGGTGACACGCCTTCGACATGGTAAGTACCAATTGAAGGGTTAGTCATCTTTAGGTACGGGCGAAGGTCGCCTTCTCCGATGTCAAAGAGAAGAAGTTCGTAATCTCCCTGCTTATCGATGGTCTTTGCGCCACACTGCTCGATGACCTTCTCGATGCCGACCTTACGAACAAACTCACGACGAACCTCTGCATTCTTAACCTTTAACAGCTTAGAAGCATCGATCTTCTCTTCGGAAGTTGTTGCAAGATACTCATCTACAATTACACCGTTAAGCATGTAAACACCCTTGCCGTCGCGATAACGAAGAGCCATTCCACCATCCTTGTGGGCAGTGCCGCGAAGGATAGCCTCGTCAGGTATCTCGTTCTTAATCGTGTGATGCACACCGTCTTCATCTAGAAGATTAATCTCTTCAGGACGATCAACAAGACAGATCATCTCATCGTAAGGGAGGAACCAACCACACTCCTTAGAGAACTGGATAAGCGGCATGACTTCAGCACATTCCTCAGTCAGTCCAACTACATCGTTCCAGTACTCATAGAAACCCAACCAATAACAGTCATGGTTTCCGTAGCAGAAGTTGTACATGATATCTGACTTGTTAAAGCCATACTTCTCATGTACCAGTTCAATCGCGGCATACGGAGAATCAGCCCAATGAATCGTCTTTGGCGCTTCAAAACCCCTCGTCTCGTAGATAGACGGAACAAGGCTTTCGACCTTTTCCCGATCACAAGAGCGCGTATCCAGCCCAATGCGAATCCACTTATCACGATATACCGTGGTCTGAGCCTCTTGCTCAGGTGTTAGCTTATCAATCTTGACTTCACTCATTACTTATTTTCTTTCTTTGTTTGTTGTTTTCTTTCGATTTTTTGAACGACGGGGATGCTTTCACATCCCCCCAACACTTTCAACAGCAGTTGGTCTGTCTGTGGGGTTCCCCGATCACTGAGTCGTATATCAAAAATTCATTTAGTCAGCAACACGTTCAGCCTTCTCTGCGAAATGATCGTACTCCTGTACGATATCAATCTTGTAGATTCCCGGCTCCATTGTGATGGCGTGATGCTCCTGATGGGTGACAGTCGCAGGCTTCTCTGCGATCTTGAGGTAAACCTCTTCTGTCTCAGGATTCTCTAAGAGTGCAACATTACCGTCGCTAGGAATACCGTGGAAGTGACCTGTTACCTCACCCTCTGCGAGAATAAGATTCCCGTTTACAGGATTTACAGCCTTCAGATTACTCTCATTCGGAATTTGCTCTACAGGCTTGATTAGTACATCCCCCTGCTGATATGGTCTCATGTCTTTCATCGTTTCATTCTCCTTTTTTGATTTTCAACAAGTATACTAACTGTCGTATCACTTGTCAACTTTTTTTTTCTTAATCTTTCTTTTCGACTTCACCATCCATAATATGTTACCACGTTTTTCAGCATACCAACCGTAGAACATCGAACTCAGTAACACGATAAGGAAAATTGTTTTCATCTCTCTTCAATTCATGCTAGTATCTTATCATATCCGTGGATAGTCACAAGAACTTTTTTCACTATTTTTACCTTTTACAGTTACGACCTTAATTCCTTTTTTGTCAAGGACTTTCTGGCATCTTGCACAAGGATCTATAGGTAAAATGTCTCCACTATTCCCTGTCCGACAAAGAATAATAGTCTTAACTCTATTCCCATATCGGTTCAACAAAGCCATTTCAGCGTGTACACCACCACCATAACGATCAAACCTTGGACGATTAAAAGCCTGTCCGAGGATCTCACCCTTATGATTTAAGCCAACCGCAGAAATCTTGAATTTACTTGAAGAATTCTGCGATTTCTTAATAGCAATGTCAACCAAACGTTTCATTATTTCTTATTCGAATCTTCTTTAGGTTTAGGTTTACTGCATAAAGAACACTTCTTTACCTCATTCATACACCATGTCTTACAGCGGTCACAAAACCACTTTCCTACTCTACTCGGCTCTTGATATACACTCATAATATTAACTCTCCTTATATATTTATATAAATTTCTATAGAATCCATGACAATTTCCTTGACTTCAATGTGAGTTTGAAACCTAGAAAAGGTGATACGTTCCCTATAAAATATGTTCGCAATCCTCATAAACAACGTACTTTTCACGCTACAGACTGTAACAGGGTGACTGAATTCTGGTTCAAAAGGTGTCATTTAAGATTCCCCATACTCACCATACAAACTCAATCGAATTACACTTTTAAAAGTTATTATAGGATTCATTGCGTAGTATACATCAAGGCAAACCTTTTTGGTATACTTTTTTTCTGCCAATGTCACATGACTTATGTAATGTCCCATTCTAAAAATGTCTACACGTTTCATAGATTACTTCCCGTATGTCATACACACATTCATATTTTTCGTCAAGAATAAAAACGTTTGAAATGTTCATATAAACTGAAGTTTCGATCATATCTAAATTCGGTCTATAGGACATTGTTGGAAGTGTTTTCATTCAAACTCACTCATTTGGAACCTCAACTTAAAACTGCAACCATTTTATTAACCTTTCTTTCTCCAATTCGACTCGTCTTTAGTAGCCATGCGAACCAACCACGGAGTGAACTTACCTATAACCTTAACTAGATCCGTTTGACGTTCCATTACCTCATCAATATCTTTATAAGCCGCATCACACTCATCAAGATCTCCACCAACTAACACTACGTCAGCAGATTCGAGATCATTCTGCATGTAACTCTTAGTGATAGATTCATGAGCCTTCTTTCGACTCATCACTCGACCAGCACCATGCGAAGACGAATTGATTGACTTAGAAGAACCCAATCCACTAACTATGTAAGACGGCGCAGTCATAGAACCGGGAATGATACCTACAACACCTTTTCCCGCAGGAGTAGCGCCCTTACGATGAACAATAGCTTCACGAATCGTTCCATCATCCAATTCAACATCTTCCTTCCATGCGAAGTTATGATGGTTTTGAATGACCTCTTGACTTTTTGCCTTTAATCCCTTGACAAGACGTTCATGAAGTACTTCATGATTAGCCTTTGCATAGTCACCCGCAAGATTCATAGCATCCCAATAGTCTTGTCCAGCGGCACTATCAAGAGGAAGCCATGCGAGATGCTTTGCCTCTTTAGGAAGCTTGCAAGTCTTCGTAGCTACGTCCGTGAACATACTAGCTATAGCAGCACCTAGTCCCCTAGACCCCGAATGAGAGAGAATAGTTAGGTACGGTACGTCGATACCCTTTTCGGAGCAAACTACATATCCAATGTTGACAAAGTGATTACCAGAACCAGAACTACCGATCTGATCAATAGCCTTATCACGTAGATT
>Ga0181590_10005350_pt1 | contig 10608 bp, 10 predicted proteins | sample 071ome_34_FD_132446 | JGI IMG/M metagenome (GOLD analysis project Ga0181590, IMG submission 132446) | Coastal salt marsh microbial communities from the Groves Creek Marsh, Skidaway Island, Georgia - 071411BT metaG (megahit assembly) | ecosystem: Environmental > Aquatic > Marine > Intertidal... | reverse complement strand
ATCAGACAATATTGAGGTTGTCGAGATCGGCGTGCCGGCAGAGCATGTCACGACCATTGACCACGAGATGACCTTGCCAAATGGCCCGGCGAACCCCAATCGTACCTTTCAGGGGCAATCCTTCGTCCATCATCGTCAGGAAGACGCTGTCTGGCAGCCATGGCGTATCCCCGGCTTCACCCACCGTGACACCGGCATCGGCAAGGCGACAAATAATGTTGCGAATGTGCAAATTGCCAAATGGACGGGTGGTGAGGAACATACCAGCAGTCATGATTGCGATATCCTATTCAATTTTGTGATGAATGGTTCACTGTGCCTCGAGGTTGAGGGTGAGCCTTCGCACGAGCTTACCCGCGGCGATGCCTTTGTTGTGCCGCCGGGGCGAAAGATGCGTTTTGTTGAATGTGATCAAGACCTTGAACTGATGGAAGTCGCGCTTCCGGGCAAGTTTTCAACGCAGCTCTATTAGGGCACACATGTTCTTTGAAACTGTGCTTCCGCACGGCCTCTTTCTTGTTGTTCTGTCAGGATATTCTTGACAATTATTTCATTCATGATACCGCAGTAAAACTGACCAAACAAAGGCGTCTGCGTTTTGCAGGCCCGGAGAAATTAATGGCACCCCGCGACTATTTCTTCTATGCGCTTGTCGTGTTCGGGTGGTCCACAAGCTGGTACCCTTTAAAGCTCCAATTGGGTGTTGTTGCGCCGGAAGTATCGCTGTTTTGGCGCTTTCTGGCGGCGGCGTGCATCATGTTTGTTATTACAATCATAGTGCGAAAGCCAATCCGATTTGCGCTGCGTGATCATGTGCGATTCATGCTCCTTGGATTGTGTCTGTTCTCGGCCAACTTCACCTGTTTTTATTATGCGGGTTTGCATGGCGCTTCAGGGCTGTTGGCCGTGGTGTTTTCGACCGCATCACTAATTAATGTTCTGATGCTGGCTGCTTTGTCGCGCACGTTACCAAGAGTAACGCACATTCTGGCAGCATTTACCGGCCTGACCGGGGTTGCATTGTTGTATTTGCCAGAGCTTCGCACGTCGGAAACAGCGTTTCTGGGGCTGGGTTTATGCCTGAGCGGTACTTTGTTCTTTTGTAGCGGAAACATGGTCTCTTCGGCGGCACAGAAACATAAGATTCCAGTCATTTCGGCGACCAGCTGGGGCATGGCCTATGGCGCGTTGTTTCTCGCCTGTTTCTCAATGTTACGCGGACAGCCGTTCATCATTGAGATGACGCCAACCTACATCGTCACACTTGCATGGCTGGTCGTCATTTCCTCGGTCATTTCCTTTATGTGCTACCTGACCTTGCTTGGCCGGATAGGTCCGGGAAGAGCTGGATATGCGACTGTGGTGTTTCCGGTGTTCGCGCTACTTATCTCGACTGCATTTGAGGGCTATCAATGGTCTGGATTTGCTTTTGTCGGGATCGGACTTGTCGTCACCGGCAACATTATCATGGCGCGCGCGCGTTCCTGATGATCTGAGGCTATTCTATCACCGGTGCGAAAGTTGCAAGAATTAGGGCAAGGACAGCGCCGACGGTCAATATATTGCGAAGGCGCATGTACCACACAGGCAACAGGTCGCGCAAAAACGCCTGACGATCAACCGACCAGGCAAGCGTGAACGCCGGCACAAGTGCCAGAATACCAAGACGGATTCCCAAAAGGGTGATGGCCGCCCAGCCGAGCAGGGCCGGGGTGATTGACCAGGCATACCAATAGGGGTGCCGCTCACCTTGCATCGCCAATCCCCAATGGACAGCACCGACAAAACTGAGGATCACCGCGCCGTAATTGGCTATTCCAACAAGGCTATAGGCGGCCAGTTGCTGGTTTCCGCTATGTGCCATCGTCGCGCAAAAAACAAACGGGATCAGTCCCCCAAAACCAAGCCAGCGTGCCAGATCTGGCCCATTCTCCAACTGCTCACTATCGTTCATGATACCGTATCCTGTTGATGGCGTACTCTATCATGCTGTGTCTTGTCACGTGCCGTCAATGCCAGCACGGCAACCGCCGCAAGCACCACGGTGCCGCCGATAATTTCGGATAGGCTGAGCGCTTCACCAAGAAACAGCCATGGCCAGACCGGACCCAGAACGCTCTCAATCAGAACCAGCAGGCTGACCTCTGCTGCTGGCACATAGGCGGTGCCCCAAGTGACAAAGGCGATACCGATCCCAATGGTGAACGCACCCATGAAAAGTGTCATACCAAGATCGTATGCGGAAATATCGAGCCCAGCCCCGAAAACCATGGCGCAGATGCCGCCCATGGCCCCGGCAAACACGCCGCCACAAAACGTCCCGCCAAGAACATCTTCGCGCTTGCTGCGGCGTGCCAAAACCAGCATCACGGCAAATGCCAGCGCCGAGGCAAGGGCAACAATATTGCCGGTGGTGCGGCCCATCTCCCACCCGTCACTCAACATTACGGCGACACCGAATATTGCTGCCAGCATGGCCCACCAGGTCAATTTATGGGGGCGTTCGCCAATCCAGACCCAGCCAATGATGGCGGCAAAAAAGGGCGAGGTGGTCAGCAGAAACAACGTTGAGGCAACAGACGTCATCAGCATTGCGAACACATAGGTGATAAAGGCAATGCCAAGAACAAAACCCATCGCTGCATCGGTTCGGTCAAGGCTGGCAAGGAATTTGGTTAGCATCACCCGCCGCCGCAGGCAGGCAACCACACAAACGATGAAGGCGAGCCCGATAGAGCGGTAGAAAAGAATGACCAAACCGTCATTGGTTTCCAAAAGCCGCATCAGCAACCCGACAAAGCTCATGAAACTGCCCCCAAGCAGGATCAACAGCATGGCAGCATTTTTTGTCATCGCGGCCTATCCAAAAAACCAAAAGATTGCGATGCAGGGGCTGTGTGGCTCCTGAAATCTTGTGTCCTGACTACCTTCGATTCACTGTGATGTCTATCGACAAATGGCCGGGTGATAGCTAAACAGGTCTGTGTTTGGCGGTTGGCTGGGCTTGTATCGCCGCGCTACCGGTCTGGCATCAGGTGTTTGTTTGCAAATCGGGCTCCATCACCCGCACAGGGGCACAACCCGGGAAGGGAGCAAAGATGCGGTCATCCATGCGTTATTTGTGTCTTTGTCTTTTGTTTCTCAGTGGGTGTTCATCAATGCCTGATTATCCGTCCTCGCCAAATTATGACATCAAAAAGCGTGTTTTTGTGCATCCCGAGGGCAATCGCCATGACAAGAATTTCGGCGATGTCATGGGTTTGATGTGGAAATTCATGTCACGTCCCACCGACCCGGCGCAAATATCCGGCTTTCCGCTGATGACACCGGCCGATAATGGTGCCCCGACATCTGACACCCATGTGACATGGATTGGTCATGCCACATTGCTTTTTGAGAGACGGGGCAGGCGGGTGCTGACCGATCCAATGTTCTCGGAGCGGGCTTCCCCGTTCACCTTTACCGGGCCAAAGCGTGTCGTTCCACCGGCGATTGCCATTGCCGATTTGCCGCACATTGACGCTGTGATCATCTCGCACAGTCATTATGACCATCTTGATCTGCCGGGGATCAAGAAATTGATCGCCAAACAGCCTGAGCTTCCGTTCATCGTGCCTCTGGGGCTGGCGCCGATGCTGGCTGATTCGGGCGTAAAAAATGTCACCGAGATTGACTGGTGGCAGACGCATCAGGTGGGTGATATCGCAATTACATCAACGCCGGTTGTGCATTGGTCATCGCGCAACATGTTTGACCGTAACAAGACGCAATGGGCCGGTTTCATGGTCCGCTTCGCTGATGGCTATCAATTCTATTTTGCCGGCGACACTGGCTATGGGTCTGATTTTATTCGGTTGCGAGAGCGTCTGGGTGTTCCGGATTTTGCTGCGATTCCAATCGGCGCTTATGAGCCGCGAGACTTTATGAAGACGTCTCATGTGAACCCTGAGGAGGCTGTGCAGATTTTTAACGATCTGCAGGTGCCGAACGCAGTTGGCATTCATTGGGGGACATTCAAGCTGACGCTTGAACCGCTGGTAGAGCCACCACGCCGGTTGCTAAAGGCCTTGCAGCTTGCGAAAATCCCGCCTGATCGGTTTCGAGCCTTGACCCATGGTGAGCGTTGGGACCTTTAGGTCTGTGCGTTGTTTGATGCCATTCTCATGACATTTTGGTCGAATATCCGCCGGGCTGTTGGCACTTTGTCGCCATCGGGTGTGACAGGATGCTGCATTCTGTTTTATTTTCGCTGAATCATGGGCTGTTGGGGTTGCTTTTAGACTGGTGCTGGATTAATCAATCCAAGGTTATTAGACGTCGCGCAGGAGTGCCAGGTGCCGGAGTTTCTGTCCGAATATTTGCCCATCGCAATTTTTTTCGCGTTGGCAGTCGGGTTATCGGTGGCTTTTGTTGCCACAGCTTTCATTTTTGGCAATCAGAAACCGGATGATGAAAAGATGGCCGCCTATGAATGTGGCTTTGATGCGTTCGAAGATTCGCGTCGCCAATTCGATGTCCGGTTCTATCTGGTGGCAATTTTGTTCATCATTTTCGATTTGGAAGTCGCCTTCCTGTTTCCATGGGCGGTATCGCTTGGCGGTATCGGGCTGTTTGGATTCTGGTCGATGATGGTGTTTCTTGCCGTGCTGACATTTGGTTTCATCTATGAATGGAAAAAAGGGGCTCTTGAATGGGAGTGATCGACCCGCATTCCGCACCGGCAATTCCACCCGGGCCTGAACAGGATGCTATCCTGAAAGCTGTTGGTGATGAAATCACCAACCGTGGCTTTGTCATTGCGAAGGCTGACAAGCTGTTTAACTGGGCGCGTTCCGGCTCATTGTGGCCGATGACTTTCGGTTTGGCCTGTTGTGCCGTTGAGATGATCCATTCTGCGTCAAGCCGCTATGATATGGACCGTTACGGCATGCTGTTCCGGCCAAGTCCGCGCCAGTCTGATGTGATGATTGTTGCTGGCACACTGACGAACAAGATGGCGCCTGCATTACGCCGCGTATATGACCAGATGCCAGAACCACGTTGGGTTTTGTCCATGGGATCATGCGCGAATGGTGGCGGCTATTATCACTATTCTTATGCGGTGGTGCGTGGCTGTGACCGGATTGTTCCGGTCGATGTTTATGTGCCCGGCTGTCCGCCAACTGCTGAAGCGCTGATTTACGGATTGCTGCAGTTACAAAAGAAGATCCGGCGTACATCGACCATCGCCAGAACATAGTTTACGCACAAGGCGCATCGATGCTGGCCGGCCGCTGGCATTTCCGCCGCCTGAAATGAATTGAACGGCATCCACCTTGGGGATTTTCATGGGTGAAACGGACCAAAATGGAACGGTAGTCGCAGAGGCAGAAATGCCATCAGCGACAGCTGAAATGCTATCGCATGTGAAGCGGTTGCTTGGCGGCGGCGTAAGCGTTGCTCACACCAGCGATACCGAGATCGTGCTTCGGGCTGAATTATCTGAAATCGTGACGCTGCTTGGCACATTGCGTGACGATGCGGTTGCCGCTTTTGCCCAGCTGACCGATTTGACAGCCGTTGATTATCCGGACCGTCCATGCCGGTTTGAAATGGTCTATCAAATGCTATCGCTGAAGAACAACCTTCGCCTGCGGGTTTTGGTTCCTGTCGGAGAGGGGCAAAGCGTTCCCTCTGTTGTCGGGTTGTTCAGCAATGCCAATTGGGCGGAGCGTGAAGTCTGGGACATGTTTGGCATTTTCTTCGCCGGACATCCGGATTTGCGGCGTTTGCTTACAGACTACGGATTTGAAGGTCATCCATTGCGTAAGGACTTTCCGCTGACGGGCCATGTTGAGGTGCGCTATGACGATACGCTCCGCCGGGTGGTCAATGAACCGGTAAGTCTGGTTCAGGAGTTCCGTGATTTTGATTTCCTGAGTCCATGGGAAGGCATGCAGGGACAGATTGCAGCCGGTAACGCTGGAAAACAAGGCAAGGGCGAATAGGGAGGCGGCGATGGCAGAAATGCAAATCAAGCCCATCACCATGAATTTTGGTCCGCAGCACCCGGCCGCGCATGGCGTGTTGCGTCTCGTACTGGAAATGGATGGCGAAGTTATTGAACGTGCCGACCCGCATATCGGGCTGTTGCATCGCGGCACGGAAAAGCTGATTGAGCACAAAACCTATCTTCAGGCACTGCCCTATTTCGACAGGCTGGACTATGTCTCGCCGATGAATCAGGAACATGCTTGGGCACTGGCGGTCGAGAAGGCGCTTGGCATTGAGGTGCCGCGCCGGGCGCAATATATCCGCGTTCTGTATTGTGAGATCGGACGCATCCTGAACCATGTGTTGAACCTCACCACTTTTGCGATTGATGTTGGCGCGATGACACCATTGCTCTGGGGCTTTGAAGAGCGTGAGGAACTGATGGGCTTTTATGAGCGTGCCTGTGGTGCGCGCCTTCATGCCGCCTATTTCCGTCCGGGCGGTGTGCATCAGGATTTGCCGCAGGGTTTGCTTGATGACATTGCCGATTGGGCAAAGCGGTTCCCGGGATTCATCACTGATCTGGAAACATTGCTGACCGATAACCGGATTTTCAAGCAGCGTACCGTCGATATTGGCGTGATCAGCGAACAAGAGGCGCTTGACCTTGGAATGAGTGGGCCATGCTTGCGCGGGTCTGGTGTGGCATGGGATCTTCGTAAGACCCAGCCCTATGACGCCTATGCAGAGATGGATTTTGATATTCCCATCGGAAAGACCGGTGATTGCTATGCACGCTATCTGGTCCGTGTCGAGGAAATGCGCCAGTCGTTGCGGATCATTGAGCAATGTATTGCCAATATGCCTGACGGGCCAGTTCTGGCGCAGGACAACAAGGTGACGCCGCCGCGCCGGACCGATATGAAGAACTCGATGGAAGCGCTGATCCATCATTTCAAACTGTACACCGAAGGTTTCCATGTTCCGGAAGGTGAAAGCTACACTGCCGTTGAGGCACCGAAAGGTGAATTTGGCGTCTATCTCGTAGCTGACGGGTCAAACAAACCATACAGATGTAAGATCCGCGCCCCGGGATTCTATTTTATGGCGGCGGTTGACCATTTGTCGCGCGGGCACATGCTTGCCGACTCCGTTGCGATCATCGGATCGCTGGATATTGTTTTTGGTGAGATTGATAGATGAGTATCGAAGCACGTATCGCCGAAGATCAGCCTGACAGCTTTGCGTTCACTGCGGAGAACGAAAAGGAAATCAAGCGGATCATCGCAAAATATCCAAAGGGGCGTCAGGCCAGTGCGGTGATGCCGTTGCTCGACCTTGCGCAACGCCAGCATGACAATTGGATCCCGATCAAGGCCATCGAAGTCATCGCTGAGAAGCTGGATATGGCGAAAATTCGCGTGCTTGAGGTGGCAACCTTCTACACAATGTTTAATCTCAAGCCTGTCGGTAAATATTTCCTGCAAGCCTGCACCACAACACCGTGTTGGCTTCGTGGTTCTGATGAGATGATGCGCTGCATCAAAGACAAATATGGGATCTCATCTGGTGAAACCTCTGAATGCGGCCGGTTCTCGCTGCTTGAGGTTGAGTGCTTGGGGGCTTGTGTTAATGCCCCGATCTTGCAGGTAAATGACGATTTTTATGAAGATCTGGACTATGCATCGACGGCGGCGCTGCTCGAATCGTTGGAAGAAGATAAACCTCTGCCGGTTGGCTCGGTAACGGGACGCTCCGGCTCTGAGGCGATTGACGGCGCAACCAGCCTGACTGCATTGAAACCGAAACGCTCGGGGGCGGCCAATGCTTAAAGACGCGGATCGAATTTTCAACAATATCTATGGCTGGGAAGACCCCGGCCTGAAAGGCGCGAAAAAGCGCGGCGATTGGTCAAACACGGCGAAGCTGATCCAGCTTGGCCATGATGAGGTCGTGGAGCGGATCAAGGCATCGGGCCTTCGTGGGCGCGGCGGTGCGGGATTCCCGACAGGACTGAAATGGTCTTTCATGCCGAAAGAGGTCAAGGACCGGCCACATTATCTTGTGGTCAATGCCGACGAGTCTGAGCCGGGCACATGCAAGGACAGAGACATCATCCGGCATGAGCCTCATAAGCTGCTTGAAGGCTGTGTTATCGCCGGCTTTGCGATGCGCGCGCACGCGGCATACATCTATATCCGTGGCGAATTCGTTAATGAAGCGCGCCGCCTGCAATCAGCGATTGATGAGGCCTATGATGCAGGCTTGCTTGGCAAGAATGCGGCAAAATCTGGCTGGGATTTCGATATTTATCTTCATCGTGGCGCCGGGGCTTATATTTGCGGCGAGGAAACAGCGCTTCTTGAATCGCTGGAAGGCAAGAAGGGTCAGCCTCGTCTGAAGCCGCCATTCCCGGCGGGTGTTGGTCTGTATGGCTGCCCGACAACGGTGAATAATGTTGAATCCATCGCTGTGGCGCCGACAATCCTGCGCCGCGGTGCTGACTGGTTTGCCGGTCTTGGCCGTGAGAATAACACGGGAACCAAGCTGTTCTGCATTTCCGGCCACGTGAATAAGCCGTGCAATGTCGAAGAAGAGATGGGCATTCCGCTTCGTGATCTTCTCGAAAAGCATGCAGGCGGTGTTCGCGGTGGTTGGGACAATTTGTTGGCTGTGATCCCGGGTGGTTCGTCCACGCCGTTGATGCCGCGCCATGTCTGTGACGATATCACCATGGATTTTGATGCCCTGCGCGAGGCGGGAACAGGTCTTGGCACGGCGGGTATCATCGTCATGGACCGCAGCACCGATGTGGTCAAAGCCATCGCCAGATTGTCCTATTTCTATAAGCATGAATCATGTGGCCAATGTACGCCATGTCGCGAAGGCACCGGCTGGATGTGGCGCATGATGGAACGTCTGGTTCGCGGTGAAGCCGAGCCACATGAAATTGACACTCTTGAACAGGTGACGCGTCAGGTTGAAGGCCACACAATCTGTGCCCTTGGGGATGCCGCGGCATGGCCGATTCAAGGATTGATCAAACATTTCAGGCCAGAGATCGAACGCCGCATCGCCGCGCGTAATGTCGCTGATGCTGTGAACGCAGCCGAGTAGGGAGCTGAAGGACAAATGCCAAAGCTTACGGTGAATGACATAGAGGTTGAAGTCGAGGACGGCGCAACCGTTTTGCATGCCTGCGAAGCCGCCAATGTCGAAATCCCGCGGTTCTGTTACCATGACCGGCTTTCGATTGCGGGCAATTGCCGGATGTGTCTGGTGGACATGGAGCGTGCGCCTAAGCCGATCGCATCATGCGCCATGCCAGCGGGCGAGGGTATGGTCATTCGCACCGATACAGACCGCGTGAAAAAAGCCCGTCAGGGTGTGATGGAATTCCTGTTGATCAACCACCCTCTGGATTGTCCAATCTGTGATCAGGGCGGCGAATGTGACCTGCAGGATCAGGCCATGGGCTATGGGCTGGATGGATCGCGCTTTGCCGAGAACAAGCGCGCTGTCGAAGACAAGAATATGGGGCCGCTTATCAGCACGACAATGACTCGGTGTATTCATTGTACACGCTGTGTACGCTTCGCAACCGAAGTGGCGGGTGTTCCTGACCTTGGTGCAATTGGTCGTGGCGAAGCTGTTGAAATTACTACATATTTAGAAAAGACGCTGGCATCTGAATTGTCGGCGAATGTCATTGACCTTTGCCCTGTTGGTGCTCTGACGTCAAAGCCATATGCTTTCACCGCACGGCCATGGGAGCTGTCCAAGACCGAGTCGATTGATGTGATGGACGCGCTTGGCAGCAATATCCGTATTGATGCGCGCGGCTCACAGGTGATGCGGGTTCTGCCGCGTCTGAATGAAGACATCAACGAAGAGTGGATTTCCGACAAAACCCGCTATGCGATTGACGGGTTGCGTCGCCAACGTTTGGATCAGCCCTATATGCGTGGCAGTGATGGCCGCCTTGCACCGGTCAGCTGGGATGAGGCCTTCGCCAAAATCGCGGCGAAGATCAAGAAAGCCAAGCCATCAACGATGGCGGCGATCGCTGGCAATCAGGTTGATGCCGAGTCGATGTTTGCGCTCAAGCTTCTGTTTAAAAAGCTTGGCAGCAGCAACATTGATTGCCGTCAGGATGGGGCAAAAATCGGTGGTCCACGCGCCGGGTATCTGTTCAATTCCACCATCGCCGGAATCGATGAAGCCGATGCACTGCTGATTATTGGCAGCAACCCGCGTCTTGAGGCGGCGGTAATGAATGCGCGGATCAGGCGCAATTGGCTGGCCACCGGCCTGCCGGTCGGGGTTGTCGGTCCACAGGTCGATTTGACCTATGAGGCAACATTCCTTGGTGACGATCCGGCGCTTTTGGCAGATATCGCCAGTGGCAAAAACAAATTTGCGGCGAAGCTGAAGAAGGCAAAGAAGCCGATGATCATCATCGGTATGGGCGCGCTTGCCCGCCCCGATGGTGCGGCGATGCTTGGACAGGCACGCGAGATTGCCGATGCCTGTGGTGTCGTGACAAAAGACTGGAATGGGTTCAACGTGTTGCATACAGCGGCGGCCCGGGTGGCCGGTCTTGATATCGGCTTTTTGCCGGAAAAATCAGGCCTT
>Ga0181590_10005345_pt1 | contig 10612 bp, 9 predicted proteins | sample 071ome_34_FD_132446 | JGI IMG/M metagenome (GOLD analysis project Ga0181590, IMG submission 132446) | Coastal salt marsh microbial communities from the Groves Creek Marsh, Skidaway Island, Georgia - 071411BT metaG (megahit assembly) | ecosystem: Environmental > Aquatic > Marine > Intertidal zone... | reverse complement strand
TCGAGTGATTTTGAATGGATATGTAACAGATGACAGATTCACGCTTTCTTCGTTCATTTCCTAATACTCTAAAAATTTATTTATACTAGTAGTGCTTATTTGAGCTTCACAATAGTGACGATCCCACTTATCAAATCTCTCTATAAAAGATTTATGATTAACACATGTAAGTTTTTAGAATACTCACGCCACTAGAAAGTGGGAGGTTTAAGATGGGTTTTAATGGAACAATTCTTATAACTGGCGGAACTGGTTCCTTTGGCCATAAATTTCTACCTCTCACATTGAAAAAATATAATCCAAAGAAAATCATCGTGTTCTCGCGCGATGAGATGAAACAATGGGAAATGGCCAAGTTATTTGAGAACGATAAGCGCGTTCGCTTCTTCATTGGAGATGTTAGGGACCGCGATAGATTATACCGCGCGCTGGATGGTGTAGATTATGTTGTTCATGCGGCAGCCACAAAAATTGTTCCAACAGCAGAATACAACCCCTTTGAATGCATCAAAACTAATGTGAACGGTGCTATGAACCTGATTGATGCCGCAATAGATAAGCGTGTGAAGGGAGTGGTTGCCTTATCTACTGATAAAGCCAGCAGTCCTATAAATTTGTACGGAGCTACCAAACTAACGTCTGACAAGTTGTTCGTAGCGGCTAATGCTTATTCAGGTGAACATGGTACGAAGTTTTCGGTTGTGCGATATGGAAATGTAATGGGCTCAAGAGGCTCAGTTATTCCATTTTTTCAGTCAGTTAAGGATACTGGTGTATTACCTATAACAGATGAGCGGATGAGCCGCTTTATGATAACTTTAGAGCAGGGTGTTGATTTAGTCTGGCATGCTTTTGAAGATATGATAGGTGGCGAAATCTATGTAAAAAAAATTCCATCCATGCTGATGGTTGATCTGGCGCGAACATTAGCGCCGCATTGTAAACTGAAGATTATTGGTATTCGTCCCGGAGAGAAATTACACGAGCAGATGATTGGTGAAGAAGACGCTTTCTATACCTTTGAGTATCCAGAACACTACAAAATATTGCCAGCGATTAATGACTGGTCAACTTCACCTGAGCGCATAAAGGATGGTGTGAAGGTGCCTGAAGGGTTTACCTATAGAAGTGATAGCAATAAGGAGTGGATGTCGCCTCAGGAGTTGATGGCATGGGTAAACACCAACATCGATGAGATTGGCAAGATTTAGCCGTGATACCTTATGGCCGTCAGGATATTCAAGAAGCTGATTTGTTAGCTGTTCTTGAGGTGTTGCAATCAGACTTTCTAACTCAAGGTCCAGCTGTACCACTCTTTGAAAAGGCGGTAGCACAGTATTGTGAGGCGCAGCGCGCTGTAGCTGTTAATAGCGCTACATCTGCGTTGCACATAGCATTGCTGGCATTGGGGGTACTGCCAGGAGACGTTGTATGGACGTCTCCAAATACTTTCGTTGCATCTGCAAATGCTGCCCTTTATTGTGGCGCAAAAGTTGATTTTGTAGATATCGATCCAACTACATACAACATGTCAGTTGATGCCTTGGAGCAAAAACTTGTTCTTGCTGAAAAGAATGGGCGGCTCCCAAAAGTTGTGATCCCCGTCCACATAGCCGGCCAATCCTGTGATATGCGAGGTATACGTAAGCTTGCACATCGTTATGATTTTAAGATTTTAGAGGATGCTTCTCACGCAATCGGTGGACAGTATCTTGGCCAGCCGGTTGGGAATTGCTCATATAGTGATATTACAGTTTTTAGCTTTCACCCAGTAAAAATCATTACTACAGCTGAAGGTGGAATGGCTGTTACCAATAATCACCAGCTGGCCGATAAAATGAGTATGTATCGAAGTCATGGGATAACTCGCGATCCCGAATTAATGACCGAAAAACCGGATGGGCCATGGTATTATCAGCAGATTTCGTTGGGATATAACTACCGAATGACTGACCTGCAGGCTGCTCTGGGAATTAGTCAGATGCAGCGATTAAACGACTATGTAGCAAGGCGTCATGTAATCGCCAACACTTACGATAAAGAACTGGCTAGCTTACCGATAATAACACCTTTTCAAGCAGAATTGTCTCGCTCAGCTTATCATCTTTATATTATTCGTTTGAATTTGGATGCTATAGCCCCTTTGACCCACCTGCAGGTTTTTCAGGCGATGCGTGAGCGAGGAATATCAGTAAATATTCACTACATCCCAGTCCACACTCAGCCCTATTATCGTGAGATGGGTTTCGATTGGGGTGATTTTCCTAATTCGGAAGCTTATTACCGTTCTGCACTTTCTATACCTATGTTTCCTAGATTGTCAGATCAGGAGCAGACAGAAGTCATCGAAAGCCTGCATGAAATACTGAACTGATCAGAAAATAGATCACCCAAAATGGATGTTTCGATCTAACACAATACTAAGGATGAATATGAAATTGTCCGTCGCCAACTTTGCGGACGTTTGGAATGGGAATCCCATCGATCATTGAGCATAAAATGAGTAGGCGGGACCTTAAGTCTTCTTCTGAAAGCAATGGAAAGATTCGCTTTTGAAATTTGCTGGGGAACCACTTTCGTCTAAAAAACAGACCAGGTTTCCAAGTAGGACTTCCTTCAACGTGTCTTGCCGACAAAGCAGAGGCCGCATAGTGAGCAATTCGTTCGGCTGCTAATGGGCCTGATTGGGCAGCAAAGAAATTATTAAAGACCAAACTTTGTTTAATCTTAGCATCTTTGTCGACAGCTCCCCCTAAAATTTCCTTTGCTTTATTGACGACGGCATCTTCACTGTTTGCAATTTCGCTTAGATCTCCTGAGAGGAAATAATTGTGCATCAAAGAAGGAGAAGTTTGAAAGCATATCGAAGGTTGGTCTAATGCAAAGGCTTCGGTTGCAGTAGTGCAACTTGTGTGGATCAATAGTTCTGAGGCTAACAGCCAAACAGCGGCTGGACCTTCCCTCAAAATTTTAACACGTTTCTCACCACGAAGTAATTTTTCGTATGTCTCTATCTTTTCGGTTGGATGTGGCCGAAGAACAATTGTATGGTCAGGAAATTCTTCCACTAGCCTGCGTGCTAGAGGTGCAATGGCAGCGAGATTTGCCTCTTCCCATGCCCTGCCTGCGTTGACGAAAGTCCGATCCTCTTCACGTCTTAAGTCTATTCTGCCGTCACGGACTAGCCCTTTTATATTTGCCTCATATGATTTTTTGGCGGAATTTAGTCCACCAATATTTGTATTGATCAGTAAGATGCGGCCTAGCTTATTTTTAAGTCGATCTGCATCTTCTGCATAAATTTTTCTAAGTTCAGGTCTCAAAAAGTCCCAACGAGGGTTACCTGTGATAATGAGTTTCTCCGCATGCTCAGAATATTCTCGCATCATGGAGGCTACGTGTTTTTCTCCCAAACAAAAAATTGCCTCAGCGGATTCAACGGACCGCTTATCAACCCATCTTAACCTTTGATTGCCATCACCAATTCCGGGCATTTCCTCATCAATAGCGGCAATGCGGTGGCCAAGTTTTGCTATTCGGCGCATATTTTTGGCGTCGCCTGGTGTTAATGTTTTGAAAATCCATAATCCCTTTGGCATCCAACGGGCATTCTTTTGGAGTAGCCATTTTTGTCCAGCAATAACCTCAAGACCATGCTGGACTGCGAAGAGTGCGATTAGCAATCGTGAATCAAGCTCTCTCGCGGCTATTTCCATAGGCATATATAGATAAGCCATGTGCCTCTATAATCCACAATTTGGTAGAGTTGCGTTGGTTTTTACTAACATGACTGTCGTGCTACGGGTTGATCCGAGATTAGATGATTGTATCGAAGAACACATATCTATGGTATTTTGGAAAAAAAGTAATGCCCAGGTTTTCTTTCAGCAAAAACTGGTGAATGTTTTTTTGATGTCTAGGCCCTCAGAACATTTTTCGAACATGTCCATAGAGTAAGCCTACTACTCATCCGCTATCTTTTTCCAAAACATCTCTCGGAACTCTGTTTTACCATTTTTAACCCTTGGCGGTGGGCAGAGAATAAGCAAGGAATTATCTATCCGAACTTTTCGAACTTGGTCAGTTCCGAAGCGAGTTGGGTCAGAACATGCATCAACCCGTGTGATTAATGTTACACCATCAAAAGAATAATTTCCGCAATAAGAGGTATACTCGCGTTCTTCGCCGGGTGGAATATTAATCCTGCTATCGCACAGAACAGATACCATTCTTCCGTCTCTTCGAAGAGACAGGAATGCCATTGCCTCTGGCCCACCGTAAGGTGATGGAAGAGGCTTACCATCGCTGTCCTTACAACTGCCTTTGACGAGTTGCCAGGTTCCGTAAATATCTTCTTTTTGAACCATCCATACTTTCTTTCAACAGATCAGCAACTTGATTGCACGATGATGTAATTTTTCACCATCTTGGTTGGATACACATTCGTTCTGGATATTCAAGCAGTGATCGTTTGAACCCTTTCATTCGTATTGGCTGTAGATCTGACAGTCATTGGTCTATAAGTCTCGTGACCTTGAACTTTGCCCGACTGAGAGGGCTTTTTATTTCAGGATTTCGTATTCAATTTGCCGCTTAATTCTTCTACTAGAGCCTTTCGATTAACTTTACCACTTGGCAACAAGGGGAATTCTTGGCAACGAAATAAACGAACTGGCCACATATACTTTGGTAGTTTGGTTCTGGCATGCTTTATCAAGTCTTGGTCTCTCAGATCTCCTCTAGGTATAAACGCAAGAGAAACTAAATTTCCGAAGATGTCGTCTGGAATTCCAAAAGCTACACAATCTATGATTTCTCCTAGTTCTGCGATTATGCCTTCAATTTCAGCTGGAAATACAGAGAGACCGGCGCTTGTAAAACTCTCATCGCAGCGACCTAGATAGATAAGGTGCCCCTTATCATCTAGTCGCCCAAGGTCACCCGAGCGAAAATATCCATCTTCAGTTAACGCATCAGACCACCTCTCGGGGTCTCCCCAGTATCCGTCGCAGAGGCAGTCACTCAGAACTTCAATCTCTCCACTGCCATCTGGATTGTCACCCGAAATTCTTATTTTGGTACCTTGGATTGCTAGCCCAAGGCTATCGGTTGGGTGACCTTTTTCATAGCGCACCGATGTTGCGCATGCTGTTTCAGACATACCATAGATTTCCCAGAATTCGAATTCCGCGCTATCTAATATAGCGCGCTTAAATTCGGGTTCGGCAGGAGCTGAGCTAGTAACAATACATCTAAAACTGTTTAGAATTTCAGGATTTTTTAAAATGGTTGATTGAAGGATCTTTAAATGAGTTGAAACTGGTATAGCAAAAGTGACATTGAACTTTGTCACAGCTTCAATCCAGGTCGCTGGGCTGAACGGGTAAGACTTTACCAAGGTAGCACCTGTCATTATTGAAATGAAGAAATGCCTTTGTCCTAGGCTATGATGAAGAGGAGTGGGGCTGAGTATCACATCTGCTTCCGTTACTGAAAAAAGCTCTATGCTTTGAAGAGTCCGGTGTAACTTTGTCTCTTGTGAAAAAGCAATCGCCTTAGGGAGACCTGTTGATCCGGAAGAGTGTGTTACCAAAAAGGGAAGAGGAGATGCTTTTTTATTTTGAGTTCGAAGGATTTGCCAGCAAAGCCCCAGCTCCTTTAATGGTGATTCTAGATTAATTGTCTCCATACCCAGAAAGCCACCTGAGCTCACTAAAATTATTGGTCCAGGCAGCTGGGATACTGCCTTCAGCAGTCTGTCTTCTGGTTCACGGTCGCTGAGTGGCACAAAGCACCAATTGGCTGCTGCACACGCCATGACGATAGGCAAGGCTTCGAGGTCTGGCTCTCCAATAAAAACTAGTGTCTCTTCCGAACGTTTTGCAAGATACTTAGCAAAATCTTCGGCCCTTAATGCGAGCTCTTGATAACTAAGCTTCTTGTTACTTGCCGGCTCAATAATTGCTGCCTTTTCTGCATTACGCTGGGCAATCTTCTTAAACCTTACCCATATCGCTTCAGTCATTAAACTTTATCCAAGATCTCTTGCAGGCGAATTAATGAAATATCATCTTCCATGAGTATTGCTAAATCTAAGCGCTTGCCACTTTCCATTTCGATCTCAAGTAAAAGTTGCATTAATTCAGCACTGTCGATCAAGCCAGACTTATAGATGCATACTTGATCGTCAGAAGGCACATTTAAATTGAGAGAAATGAATGCATCACGAATAATATTGCTGTTCATTGGATTTCCTTATTGCCTTCAATTAGGTCCCATGCCATACGCTCGCCTGCCAATATATCGCGAGTAACCTTGCGGCCTAAAATAAGTGGTAAATATTTAGGCGCCATGCCAAAACACGGTCGGATAGACCTAACATTATCATTGGTTAGCACTTCGCCTGCCTTCATATTTTTTACGACATAAAGTGACCGTCTCCCACTGAGTGATGGTTTCGCAATTTCTGGAAGTTCCATTGTTGCTTTGCCTATAGCTGAATGAACAGCTGATAAGGACGCCTTGAGCCCAGGCAATTGATCAAGACACATAGAAAAAGCTGCATCTACGGACGAATTATCATCGGGTAACCGGAAGTGTTTTTCTATCATAGCCGCGCCCAGTGCGGTTGCTGCGTACGCCGCCTCAGCGCCAAGCGTATGGTCAGACAAACCGACTGCACAGCCATATTTTTCTCTTAACCACGGAATGGTAGCCAAATTCATATCCTGTACTGGAGTAGGATAAGCTGAGACACATTTTAAAATCATCAGTGGTGAGCCGTATTTACTCACAACCTCAACTGCATCATCCAAATCATTAACACTAGCAAGTCCGGTGGACATTACGATAGGCTTTCCTGTGCGAGCACAAGTTTCAATCAGGCCAAGATCTGTTATCTCAGGGGACGCTATCTTGTAATAGGGGCAATTCAGTTCTTCGAGGAGCTCCACAGCGCTGGGGTCAAATGGCGAGGCCCATACTGGTAAATCAATACTGTTTGCCTCGACGAAAATAGTCTTTATCCATTCCCACGGGGTGTGGGCCTGCTCATACAGTGAGTACAAAGTACCGTACTCTGCCCAGTCATTATCCTTTGAAAGTCTAAAATCTTCTCGATCCGATTTAATTGTGATCGTATCAGGACGGTATACCTGCAGCTTCAAAAGATCTGCACCAGCATCCTTGGCTGCTCTAGCAAACTGAATAGCTGCCTCTTCGCTGCCTTGATGATTCCCGCTCATTTCTACACAAATTGCAGGCACATTAGGGCTATATGGATCAAACAATGTATCCAATAAATTTTGTTTAATCATATCTCGACCCATTGACCATTTTGGTGGGAGCTTGCCGCAGCATGAAGGAAGTGAATGCCTTCGAACGCATCTTCAATTGGACAAATCCAGGTTGATTTTCCACACTTGTTGCTTTGACGATGGAAATCATCTGCAAGGTCAGAATAAAAGTTGGCAAATGCCTCTATAAAACCCGTTGGATGTCCGGGTTTGAAACGATCTCGGCTTGATGCTGCGGCACTAATTGATCCTCTGTTAACAAGTGTTCGGTTAGAATTTATGTCAACTTCTATTAAATGATCAGGGTCCATTTGATGCCAAATCAACGAACCGTCTTCACCATAAACTGCTATCCGAAGTCCATTCTTGGGTCCAAGGTGCGCTTTTGACATCCAGTAAGTTATGGAAATCCCGTCAGAACGCTCCTCCCAGATTTCAACATTGTCAATTACCTCAAGCTTATTCACGAGACAGTGCATTCTTGCCTTTACTCTTGATAATGATTTCCCAACTAGCATAGTAACGAGATGATGCATGTGAGTGCCTAAATCTAACATAATCATAGGCACCTCTGGGTCAGATTGACGCCAGATTTGGGGTTTTCCAGTAATTTTTTCCCGAGCAAATCCATCACTCGGCATTTGAACGCGCACAGAATGGATTTTTCCAATTCGTCCACTTGAGAGGCGCAAAACCATTTCGCGGAACATCGGATAGCCAGAATAATTGTGAACGAAACGAGCTACTACCTGATCTTGTGTTCTTAGAGAACTTTCGATTTCTGCAATTTCTGATATGCAACAACCGACTGGCTTTTCCGTTATAAACGAAATGCCTCGTGATATTATCTCCTTAATATGACTTGAGTGTTCGGTTGATGGGGTTAAAACGGCTAGAAGATCAAAGTTCCCAATATTTTCATCTAACCAGGTTTCCAATGTATCACAGTGGCCAGACCAAGGAATTTGATATTTTTGATGACTTAATTGGTTTTGCTGCTCAGATCTTGAGAAAAGACACTGAGCAATTTTATATTTCCCATCCATTCGAATTGCTGATATGTGCGACGCCCCGATCGCGGAATTTACTCCACCACCAATGATGCCTATCCTCAACGGTTTGATCATTCAATCCGTGCCTTTCGCTGCAGAACGATAAAATTATCAGTTGTACCAGGAAAAAGGTCGTTTAAGTCTTCTAAACTCTGCATGTCAGCATTGACGAAACCATAGCGGCGGTTCAGCGCTAACACCGCACGGTTCTCCTTATTAATGGTTGCCAGCCAGGTATGATCCGGAAAGTATTTAGCACAGTGAGCTAATTGCCAATCAATTAGCCTCACGCCTGCTGCAAAAGCTGGTTGATCGCTGGCAGGAAACCATCCACCAATTAGATAATTTCTTCCATTTATAGTCCTTGGGCTATGCCAAAAAAACGCTAAAGGCTTGCCGGATGAATTGACGACGAAGCGTTCTGTATCACTTTGCAACCACCAACGTAAATGTTCAGGCCAGCTGATGATATGCTTTGGATTTGTAGATAGAGCTCTGACATAGGGCGTGTTTCTTGCGTTTAAGAAGGCGCAAGCGTCCCTTATATCGCAAGGGCGGATCATGTCTGACTTCCTTGTGGGTAAGGCAATCTCTGGAGCATTGCCTTTAATTATAGCTTCTATTACCGAAGCAATTTTTTGCGCTCCGTCTTGGTTAAGATTAATAGCGAACTCATCAAGAGTGGTGCGGAGTTTATTAAAATGATCAATAGCCAGTAATAAGATTGCTGAAGCAATCTCTGGGTTCTCAAGCTCTGAGCTAGTTAAGTGTAAAGTGTGACCAATAGCAGCCCAATTTTCTCGCATTGAGGCTTGCGTCTGAGAAATTGGGAAGCTTACACCTAAACATCCCTGCATAATTGCTTCGTATAAAGAAGTACTGGCTGGTCCAACTACAATATCGAAGTTTGACCAAAGATTGTTCCGGCCCCTCTGCCAACCCAAAATGACATGACTGTTTGCTAGTAAACCAGAGTTTTTTAGCCAATTAGATGACCATTCATTTGGGCTTAACCATGTTACGCTAATTCCGCGATCTTTTGCGATTTCTATGCTTTTTGCATAAACCTCTCTAGCGGGAGCAAAATTTCCTGTTCCGCCCGCGTGAAGTATCATGCTTTTTGCCTTAGGATTTCTAGGCCGCAAAACTGGACTGTCAGTTATGAAATATTTGGGTCCTAATAATTGCAGAGCATTTCCATCAAGCCTAATGGCGGCTGGACTGTAATCAATTCGTAATGACGCATTAGACCCAATACCTAAATCATCTATCAGAACTACCAGAATTTTCTCTGCTTGTAGTGTTGCTATCCATTTTTTCGTGATCCGGAAGCTATCGGCAATAACAGCTTGGGTTTTGTGTGTTTTAGCCAGCTTTAGCATAGCAAGTGAATCGGCTTTTTCTTCAAATTCACTTTCCAAAAATTCTATGGGATAAGTTAAATCTATCGGTATAACATCGGATTGCTTGTCCAGTACGAATATAGGTAAAAAATTTAGCTTTTTTAGAGCATCTGCAAGAATGGAACACCGCTTTAAGTGACCCGCACCAGACCCTTCAAAAAGATCGCATCGTATCAAAATTGATTGGTTCATATTTTTTTCTGAGAATTAAATAGCAAACGGGCAAAATCAAGATCTTCAGGTTCGTCGATATCAACCGCTTCCCATCTCGGTAATTCAATTCCTCGAGTGCGCATCATGAAAGATGGTTTGCCTGACAGCCATGCATCCCGTTTACCAAAACTGAATTGACCTGCGTCGTGATATAAAGCTGGAAAATCTTGCGAGCGCTTATTGAAGTTTTCGGGTGACTGCATCTCTACGTATCCTTTGTCATTGAGAAGAAAGCCGCGCTGAGGAGGACTTTCAAACTTTCGGATACCAATTACAAAATCTAGCTGTGGATCTTTGGAAAGCATAGTCATTGCACTATTCAAGCGCTCAGGAAGAAGAAGAACTGCTGTAGCAAGTATCAAGCAAATATGTGTTGCCTGAGGTGCGGCCTCTATAACGTGGGCGACGACTGGTTGGATAGGTGTGAAGCCATCTGACAAGTGATTGGGGCGTTTTATTATCTCAGCACCAGCCGCTGAGGCGTGATCAGCGATGTTCTTATCATCTGTTGTTACGATTACTCTATTAAAAATAGAGCTTTCAAGAGCGATATGAATAACCCTGACAATAGAAGGATGTCCATCAAAATCAGCGAGGTTTTTACCTGGAATTCTAACGCTACCTCCCCTGGCTGGAATAACCGCGATTG
>Ga0181590_10005341_pt1 | contig 10614 bp, 10 predicted proteins | sample 071ome_34_FD_132446 | JGI IMG/M metagenome (GOLD analysis project Ga0181590, IMG submission 132446) | Coastal salt marsh microbial communities from the Groves Creek Marsh, Skidaway Island, Georgia - 071411BT metaG (megahit assembly) | ecosystem: Environmental > Aquatic > Marine > Intertidal... | reverse complement strand
GACCCGCGCGCGCTCGTGCCCCAGGGCCGCAGCACTCCACCAGGCCCGGGCAGCGAAAGCGCCGCCAGCATCGTCGTAGAAGACGAGAGCGCTGTCCTGAGGGATCCCCGCCGCGGCGAAGGCTTCGCGAAGCTGTGCATGGGAAGGGAAGGGGTGGCGACCGGTCCGGGTTAAATCGATGGGTCCGGATAGATCGGCCTCAAGGTCGAGGAAACGGGCTCCCGGCAGGCGGTGGTCAGCGTAAGCGCGCCGCCCCGCGGCGGGATCGTCCAAGCGGAAGCGGCAATCAACGAAGCATAAGCCTGGCCCCCCCTCGAGGGCCTCGGAGGCGGTGATGAGGGGCTCGCGAAGGGTCTGCATGGCGCGTCTCACTGCCAGAAATAGGGGGTTAGCATGGCCTCGGGGCTAGGGCGCTGGCAAGAAAAGGGGGGGCGGTCGTCGCCGGAGCCCGCGGTAGCGCTGCGGGGCCGAGGGTGCCAAAATGAAGATCGGGTCACGTGTTACTCAGCAGGAGCAAAGCGAATTATGGGACTGGACGGTCTATTGCACCTCAGCCTTTGGCAAATGGTTGTCGCAACCCTGGTGCTTACCCATATCACCATTGTTTCCGTGACGGTGTATCTGCACCGCTTTTCCGCCCACCGGGCCCTGGAGCTGAGCCCCGTGCTTCAGCACTTCTTCCGCCTTTGGCTCTGGCTTACCACGGGCATGGGTACGCGAGAGTGGACGGCGATCCATCGGAAGCACCATGCCCTCTGCGAAACGGAAGAGGATCCGCACAGCCCGCAGGTGCTGGGGCTGAAGAAGGTGCTGCTAGAGGGCGCCGAGCTCTATAAATATGGCAAGACGCCGGAAACCATCGAGCGCTACGGCCGGGGCTGCCCGGACGATTGGATCGAGCGCAACGTCTATCGCCGCAACACCTATGGCATCGTCCTCATGCTGTTCGCCGATCTGCTCCTCTTTGGGGTCTACGGCATCACCATCTGGGCCGTGCAAATGCTTTGGATCCCCGTGCTTGCCGCCGGCGTGATCAATGGTGTGGGCCACTACTACGGCTATCGGAACTACGAGTGCGGTGATGCGGCCACCAACATCGTGCCCTGGGGCATTTTAATCGGTGGGGAAGAGCTGCATAACAACCATCACACCTACCCGAACTCCGCAAAGCTGTCCCAGAAGTGGTACGAGTTTGATATGGGGTGGTTCTGGATTCGCCTGTTCCAGCTCTTTGGTCTGGCCAAGCCCCGAAGCACGGGTCCGCAAACGGTCCGCGATCCTGCGAAGGCGGCCCTGGACTTCGACGCCGCCCGGGCCCTCGTCCACGACCGCTTCCGGGTCATGGAGCGCTTCGCTAAGCAGGTGGTCAGCCCCACCGTGGCCTCGGAAGGGGGCAGCGCCGGGAAAGCGCTCCGTCGCCTCATGGTTCGGGAAACGTCCCTCGTTTCCACGGAAGAGCAGGCGCGGCTTGAGGCGCTGCTGGCTCAGCATCCGACGCTTAAGACGGTCTACGAGATGCGTCTTGCGCTGCAGCAGGTTTGGCAGCGCCGGGGGGAATCAAAGGAGGCCATGCTCGACGCGCTGAAGGACTGGGTCGCTCGGGCCGAAGCCTCCGGCATCGCTGCCCTCCGGGACTTCGCTGACGAGTTCAAGTCCTACGCCCTGCCGCGCGCAGCGGCCTAGGCGGCAAAAAAAAGCGCGCAGCCCTTGGGGGTTGCGCGCTTTTTTTGTGCCTGCGATGTCGCCCTTGGGCTGGCTACATCCGCTGCACCACGGGGATGCCGAGCAGTTCCAGGCCCTGGCGAAGGGTTGCTCCGCAGCGACGGGCGAGGGCTAAGCGACTCGCTTGGGTGCCACTGTCCGGCGCGCTGAGCACGGGGCAGTGCTCGTAGAACGCCGTGAAAGCGGTGGCCACCTCGTAAAGGTGGGTGCAGAGGAGATGGGGCAGGCCCTGATCTCGTACCTGCTGCAGAACCTCTTCCGTGCGCAAAAGCACGAGGGCTAAGGCGCGTTCCTGAGGGGCCTCAAGCTTTACGGAAGCCTTCAGGCTCTCGGGGGCAAGGCCGGCCTTGCTAAAGAGACTTTGAATGCGGCTGTAGGCGTACTGAAGATAGGGCGCCGTGTTGCCGTCGAAGCTCAGCATGGTGTCCCAGGAGAAGACGTAGTCGTTGTTCCGGTGCTTGGAGAGATCGGCATACTTAATGGCGCCTAAGGCCACTGCCTTGGCGATTTCCGTGCGTTCTGCCGCGGCCAGGGCTGGATTTTTCTCTGCCACGAGGGCTTCAGCCCGCCGTTCCGCTTCATCTATCAAATCGGAAAGCTTAATGACGTCCCCAGCGCGGGTCCGGAAGGGGCGCCCATCTTCGCCGAGCATGGTGCCGAAGGGCATATGCTCGAAGCTGCAAGGACGGGTGATAAAGCCTGCGGCCTGGGCAACCGCGAAGACCTGCTTAAAGTGTAGGCCCTGGCGCTTGTCCACCAAATAAAGGGCTCGGTCTGCCTCTAGGCTGTCGCAGCGATAGCGTACGGCGGCCAAATCCGTGGTGGCGTACAGATAGCCGCCGTCGGACTTTTGCACGATGAGGGGCAGGGGCGCATCGTCCTTGCCCTTAAACTCGTCGAGAAAGACGCACTGGGCGCCGTCGCTCTCCTGAAGGAGGCCTTGATCTCGTAGCGTCTCAATAACCCCGGGGAGTGCATCGTTATAGGCGCTTTCGGCGTGAACGTGCTCCCGCGTGAGCGTCACCTGCAGCCGCCCGTAGAGGGCTTCGCAATGGGACAGGCTGACGTCGATAAAACGCTGCCAGGCTGCCCGGCAGGCGGGGTCGCCCTGCTGGAGTTTGACGACCGTTTCCCGGCTCAGGGCTGCGAAGGCGGGGTCTTCGTCGAAGCGGGCTTTGGCGCGGCGATAGAACTGTTCGAGGTCTGACAGCTCTGCTTCCGCAGCCCGGTTGCCGTCGTCGGCCTCGAGGCTATTGAGGAAGGCCAGAAGCATGCCGAACTGCGTGCCCCAGTCGCCGACGTGGTTTTGCCGGAGCACGTTCCAGCCAGCGTGGTCGAAGCAGCGGGCGAGGGCGTCACCGATGATGGTGCTGCGCAAGTGGCCCACGTGCATTTCCTTCGCCAGGTTCGGCGAGGAGTAATCGATGACCACCCGGGATGCCTCGGCGCCCGCCCCCCGCGGCGCAAGCACCTCCGCTTCAAAGGGGTTTAGCCGGGCTTCGAGCACGGCCTCTCGCAGGCGCAGATTAATGAAGCCCGGGCCCGCGATGCTGGCTTCGCTCACCAAATCATCCAGCTGAGCGTGGGCAAGCACGGCCTCCGCCAGCTCCCGCGGGGGGCGCTTGAGGCGCTTGGCCGCTCCCATGGCGCCATTCATTTGATAGTCGCCAAATTCCGGCTTCGTGCTCACGGTGAGGGCAACGGCGCTGCCCTCGGGGGCGCCAGCGGCATGGAGCGCCGGCGCTAGGCGGGCTTCAAGCAAATCCTTCAGCACGGGGGGACCTGTCTCTGTCGCTCGGAAAGGCGCGCATCATAGCGGCGTCGACGGCCTTCGTCAGCCGCTGGCCCCATCGTGGCCTGGAGCACGAGGCCCTAGCGAGGCCCTAGGGTGCGCTGCGGGCAGGCGCCGCGGCTGGTCTTTTCGATGGTTACGGGGCTGCGTGGTACATCGCGCATGCCGTCCTTTACGGTGGTTTCCACTTCCCCGATGCGGTCAATGACCGCCATGCCGTCCGTGACTTCTCCAAAGACCGTATAACCGGGGCGATCGTCTTCGGCGTCGAGGTGAGCGTTGTCCACCAGGTTAATAAAGAACTGGGAATCGGCGCTGTCAGGATCTCGCTGCCGCGCCATGGCGAGGGTGCCCCGCAGGTTCTTGGGGCCTCCCACCGATTCGTTGCGCACGGGGCCGAAGGGATCGCGGTAGTTGAGCTCGGCGTCGAAGCCCCCCGTTTGCACCATGAAATAGGGGATCACCCGGTGGAAGATCAGGCCCTCGTAGAAGCCGTAATCGATATAGCTCAGAAAGTTTTTGGTGGATTCGGGAGCGCGCTCAGGCCATAGGGTCACGGTAAAGCGGCCGTAGTTGGTTTGCACACAGACTTCCGGCATGGCGCTTTGGAGCCCCGAGTTGTCGAGCCCTGAACGGTCCTCAGCGGCCCAGGTGCCGGCACTAAGCAGAAGGGCGAGAAGGGGCAAGAGGATGCGCATGGGGCAACTCCCTAAAACTAGGCAAGCAGAGTGGGTAGGGCGCTGAGCATGAACAGCACAGCCAGCACGAGCAAGAGGGCGCCAAAGGCGCGGTCCAGCCAGCTGCCATAGCGCTCAAGGGTCAGGCGTAGGGCCGGGCGCCGAATGAGGCGCACGAAGAGCAGCCAGACCACGGCCACCTCGATCCCGAGGACCAGCACACCCAGGAGCCGCTGTCCCAGGGGGGCCGTGGGGGGGAGGAGCTCGGTAAAAAGCGCCACCATCATGAGCAGTACCTTAGCGTTCAGCAGATTGCTAAGGAGCCCGGCCAAAAAGGCGAGGGTTAGGCCAGCCTTGGGGGCGTCCACTGTGCTGAGGCGTAGGGCGCCTTGGCTCTGGAGCGCGTGGTAGGCGAGATAGCTGAGCCAGAGCGCGCCGAGCACGGTCATGGCCCCCAGGGCCTTAGGGTGCAGCTGGGTGAGGGCCGCAAGCCCCGTCAAGGCGAAGACGCTGTGGGCGGAAATGCCCAGTACGATGCCGGCCACGCAAACATCCGCTTGCCGTGGCGTTGGGCCCAGGGAAAAGCGCGTGAGCAGCACCATGTCCGGGCCGGGACTCAGCATGGCTAGGAGGACAATCAGCGCAAGGCTCAGCAGTTCGGGCATGGGGTAGAACCCAACAGGAGGTTAAAAAAAACGGGCCAGCGCCGAAGCGCTGACCCGTGGGGACGCGCAGGGCGTTTACATCACGCCGTAGGCGATCATGGCGCTAGCGACCTTGTTAAAGCCGGCGATGTTAGCACCCTTGAAGTAGTCCACGTGCCCGTCGGCGGCGGTGCCGTAGGTCACCATTTGCTCGTGAATGCCGCCAATGATGCCCTTCAAGCGCTCGTCCACCTCTTCCCGGGTCCATTGCAGCCGGAGGCTGTTCTGGCTCATCTCGAGACCCGATACGCCCACGCCGCCGGCGTTTGCCGCCTTTGAGGGGGCATGCAAAAGCTCGCGCTTAGCCTGAATGGCGTGGATGGCCTCCGGGGTGCTGGGCATGTTCGCCCCTTCAGAAATGGCCCGGCAGCCGTTCTTGATCAGGGCTTCCGCGTCCGCCAGCTCAATTTCGTTTTGCGTGGCGCAGGGGAAGGCCAGGTCGCAGGGGACGTTCCAGGGGCGCTGCCCCGCGTGGAAGGTGCCGCCAAACTCACTGACGTACTCCTCAATGCGTCCGCGTCGGTTGTTCTTCAGATCCATGATCCACTGGAGCTTCTCCTGGGTGAAGCCCTCAGGGTCGTGGATGAAGCCGCCGGAGTCGGAGAGGGTGACGACCTTACCGCCGAGCTCGATAAGCTTTTCCGCGCAGAAGGTGGCCACGTTGCCGGAGCCCGACACCACGCAGGTTCTCCCCTCGATGCTCTCCCCGTGATGGCGAAGCATGTTGTCCATCATGTAGACCACGCCGTAGCCCGTGGCTTCCGTACGGATCCGGGAGCCACCAAACTCGAGGGCCTTACCGGTCAGCACGCCTTCGAAGCGATTCATCAGGCGCTTGTACTGACCGAACATGTAGCCCACTTCCCGGGCGCCCACGCCGATATCCCCCGCAGGCACATCCGTGTCCGGGCCGATGTGGCGCGACAGTTCGGTCATGAAGGCCTGGCAGAAGCGCATGACCTCTGCGTCGGACTTACCCTTCGGGTTGAAGTCCGAGCCGCCCTTACCGCCGCCCATGGGCAGACCGGTCAGGCTGTTCTTGAACACCTGCTCAAAGGCGAGGAACTTCAGGACGCTCTGCGTCACCGTGGGGTGGAAGCGAATGCCGCCCTTGTAGGGGCCGATGGCGTTGTTTTGCTGAACGCGGAAGCCGCGATTGACGCGAATGTTGCCGTTGTCGTCCTCCCACACCACCCGGAAGGTGACGATGCGGTCCGGTTCGGTCATCCGCTCGAGGATCATGAGGTCCTTGTAGACCTGCTTGTCGGCGATGTAGGGAATGATGTCCATCGCCACTTCGTGCACCGCCTGGTGGAATTCTGGCTCGCCGGGGTTGCGGCGGCGGACCCCCTCCATGAATTGTTCTAAATCGTCTGCTTGATGAGACATCGCCCCTCTCCCTTAAAGTTGGCGCTATCAGGCAATGATAGGCATTAACATCAAAGCGCAGGTGAGAGGGGAGTGCAACTCGCGCTAGGCGCCAGCGAGGGTGTCGCGGTAACGGGTCACGGCGCCGTGGAAGCCAAAGAGAAGGGCGTCGGCGACAAGGGCGTGGCCGATGGAAACCTCCCGTAGCCCGGGGAGGGTGCGCAGGGGAATGAGGTTGTCGAGATCCAGATCGTGACCAGCATTGACCCCGAGACCTAGGCCCTGGGCGGTTTCCGCGGCTGCGCGGAAGGTGGCGAGGCTCGCCTCCGTCGCAGGCCCCCAGCGGCGCCCATCAGCTTTGAAGGCTTCGGCGAAGGGTTCGGTGTAGAGCTCGATGCGATCGGCCCCCGTTTCCGTCACCCGGACAATCGCGTCGGGATTGGGATCCATAAACAGACTGACCCGGGCCCCTAGCGCCTTAAAACGGGCCACCAGGGGCTTAAGGGTCGTGAGATCCTCTTTCGTCATGGCCCAGCCGTGGTCCGAGGTGAGCTGACCGTCCCCGTCGGGGACGAGGGTCACCTGGGCCGGCCGGGCCGCCTCTACGAGTGCCTCAAGGCCTGGATAGCCGCTGTTCCTAGGGGCGGCGAGGGGGTTGCCTTCAATGTTGAATTCGGCATCCGGGTAGGCGCCTCGAAGCCAGGTGGCTAAGCGGGGCACATCATCGACGCGAATGTGGCGCTGATCGGGGCGGGGATGCACCGTGAGCCCGGAAGCCCCGGCCTCCATGGCCAGGCGCGCAAAGTCCAGGAGCTCTGGGCGGGCGGCGGCCCCCCGAGCGTTTCGAAGCAGGGCGATCTTATTCAAATTGACCGATAGGGCGATCATGGGTCGCGGTCCTCCGGGGCCTTCAGGTAGCCCTTGCGTCCAAGGTAAATCAGCATGAGCGCCGTGTAGAGCACGGTCAGCCCGATACCGCCAAAGAGCTTATAGCTGACCCAGAACGCTTCGCTGAAGTTGTAGGCCACCACCAAGTTCAGCACCGCCGATAGGGTAAAGGCGCCGGCCCAGTACCAGCTGAGCGTTCGCCATACCGCTTCCGGGAGGGGCAGCTGGCCCCCAAGAAGCCGGGAAAGCATGGACTTTTGTCCGAAAAGGTTGCCCCCGATGAGGACGAGGGCGAAGGCCCCGTTGATGAGCGTGGGCTTCCACATGATGAAAATCGGATCTTGCAGGTAGACCGTCAGCCCCCCGAACCCGAAAACGAAACCGCTCTGGGCCTGCATTTGAACCCCCAGCTTGCCGGCTAGCAGTCGATAGAGCACGGCGGCGACGAGCTGTGCGCCCATGAGGGTCCAGGTGGCGGTCACCACATCGCTGAATTGGGCGGCGATGAAGAAGGCGGCGACGGGTCCAAATTCAAGGAGGCTTTTCATGGGGGACCCGTTTTCCTTGAGGGGGGAGGTATTCGATCGTCATAATAGTCGATCGGCCGAGGCCTTGCCTCCGGCCAGCCCTATTTTGAGGCGAAGGCTTATGGCGCAATTCTTTTCCATTCATCCCGAGAATCCCCAGTCCCGGCTAATTAAGCAGTCGGTGGACATCATTGCCCGCGGCGGGGTGGTGGCCTATCCCACGGATTCGGCCTACGCCCTGGCCTGTCGTTTGGAAAATAAAGATGGCCTCGAGCGCATCGTACGTATCCGGGATATGGACCGGGATCACAACTTCACCCTGGTCTGCCCCGACCTCTCCGTGCTCGCGACCTATGCTCGGGTGGATAACACCGTGTTTCGCGCCCTGAAGGCTCATACTCCTGGGCCCTTCACCTTCATCCTGCCGGCAACGCGGGAAGTGCCCAAGCGGCTGATGCACCCTAAGCGCCGCACCATTGGGCTGCGCGTGCCCTCAAACCCCATTGCCCAAGCGCTCCTGGCGGAGCTCGGCGAGCCCCTCATGTCCTGCAGCCTGGTGCTTCCGGGGCAGTCCGGGCCGGAAACGGACCCCTGGAACATCCGAGAGCTCCTAGAGCACGCCGTGGATCTCGTTATCGACGGCGGCTTTTGCGGCCTCGAGCCCAGCACCGTGGTCGATTTCACCGGGGTTGAGCCGGCCCTGCTGCGGCAAGGTCTTGGCGATGCGTCGGCCATCGTGGAGGGTCCGTAGGGCCCCCTGGCTTTGCTATCATGACGACGTTGGGCGCGCGCGGCGCCCGTTTTACATAAGGGGTTTTGCCTTTGGCCACGGGGGATTGGGATCGTCGCGTGCTTTCCGGCATGCGGCCGACGGGACGCTTACACCTTGGGCACTATCATGGGGTGCTAAAGAATTGGGTGCGGCTCCAGCACGAGTACGAGTGCTTCTTCTTCGTCGCCGATTGGCATGCCCTCACCACGCATTACGAAAACCCCTATGACATCGAGCAGAACTCCTGGGACACGGTGATCGATTGGCTGGCCGCGGGGGTGAATCCGGGTTCCGCCACCATCTTCATCCAGTCTCGGGTACCGGAGCACGCTGAGCTCCACCTTTTGCTCTCCATGATCACGCCCCTGGGGTGGCTTGAGCGGGTGCCCAGCTACAAGGATCAGCAGACCAAGCTTCGGGAAAAGGACCTGGCCACCTATGGCTTCCTGGGCTACCCGCTGCTGCAGGCTGCGGACATTCTGATTTACCGCGCGGGGCACGTTCCCGTGGGGGCCGATCAGGTCGCCCACGTCGAGCTGACCCGGGAAGTGGCGCGTCGCTTCAACTTCATCTACGGCCGAGAGCCGGGCTTCGAAGAGGCCGCGGAAGCGGCGGTAAGAAAAATGAGCAAGAAGGCCCAGCGCCTTTACAACGATCTGCGCAAGGCCTACCTCGAGCGGGGGGACGAAGAGTCCCTTGAGCGCGCCCGGGCGCTGCTGGCGGAGCAGCAGAACCTTTCCATTGGCGATCGAGAACGACTTTTTGGGTACCTCGAAGGCGGCGGCAAGCTGATCCTCCCGGAGCCCGATGCCTTGCTCACGGAAACGCCCAAGGTGCCCGGCCTCGACGGCGAGAAGATGTCGAAGAGCTATGGGAACACCATTAGCCTTCGCGAGGCGCCGGAGGAGGTGGAGCAGAAGATTCGCACCATGAAAACCGATCCGGCGCGGGTGCGGCGGAACGACCCCGGCGATCCGGCCAATTGCCCGGTCTGGGGCCTGCATGAGCTCTATTCCGACGACAGCACGAAGCGCTGGGTGGTAGACGGCTGCAAGCGCGCAGGCATGGGCTGCCTGGACTGTAAAAAGCCCCTTATCGATGCCATTTGGAGTGAACAAAGCGGCATGCGTGATCGCGCTCGGCGCTATGAGGAGCAGCCTGAACTGGTCAAGGCCATTATTAATGAGGGGGTGGAGCACGCCAGGGATGTGGCTCGGGATACGCTCGAAGAAGTTCGGGCCGTCATGGGATTGACCCACCGGTGAGCGAGGGGGAAGGCGGAAAGCGCCTCGAAACGCTCCGCGCGGCGGGGCAGGCTCAGGGGGAGTTCCCCTTCGCTATTGTCGAAGGTAAGACCGTCACCGAGCTTCCCAAGGACCTCTACATTCCCCCGGATGCCCTTGAGGTGTTCCTAGAGGCCTTCGAAGGCCCCTTGGATTTATTGCTATACCTCATTCGTCGGCAAAATCTCGACATTCTCGAAATTCGCGTGGCGGAAATCACGCAGCAGTACATGCAGTACGTGGAGCTTATGCACGCCATGCAGTTCGAGCTGGCGGCGGAGTACCTCGTGATGGCGGCCATGCTGGCGGAAATTAAGTCGCGCATGCTGCTGCCCCGGCCCCAGCTCGATGAGACGGAGGAGGGGGAAGATCCTCGCGCCGAGCTGATTCGCCGGCTTCAGGAATATGAGCGTTTCAAGCAGGCCGCGGAAGACATCGACGCGCTGCCCCGGGTGGATCGGGACGTGTTCCCGGGAAGCGCAACGCCACCGCCTATCGATCGTCAGCAGCCCCTTCCGGACGTCGAGCTTAAGGAGCTCCTCCTAGCCTTTTCTGAGGTTCTGCGCCGGGCGGATATGTTCCAAAACCACAAGATTAGCTTCGAGGCCCTCTCCACGCGGGAACGCATGGGGGATGTGCTGAAAGCGCTGTCCGGGGGCACGAATTTCGTGCCCTTCCAGACCCTTTTCACCGCGGAGGAAGGGCGCCTAGGGGTCGTGGTGACCTTCTTGGCGATCATGGAGCTGATCAAAGAATCGCTCGTCGAAATTGTGCAAAGCGAGCCCTTTGCCCCCATTCACGTTCGGGCCCGGGCCCACGGAAGCTAGGAGACTGCCATCGTGACGATGCCAAGTGCGCTGCTAGAAAATGTTGTGGAAGGG
>Ga0181590_10005338_pt1 | contig 10618 bp, 9 predicted proteins | sample 071ome_34_FD_132446 | JGI IMG/M metagenome (GOLD analysis project Ga0181590, IMG submission 132446) | Coastal salt marsh microbial communities from the Groves Creek Marsh, Skidaway Island, Georgia - 071411BT metaG (megahit assembly) | ecosystem: Environmental > Aquatic > Marine > Intertidal zone... | reverse complement strand
ATTGGTAATGAAAGTATGAAAAATAATGTATATTCAAACATAGTATTTTCTGATAATATTATAAATAATAACATTTTTCACGTTAAACAATATATAATTATTTTAGATTCACTAAAATTAATATATCCTTTAAATAATAATATATATGTATCTATATCGGCATATAATACGACATCACAATCAAGTAGAGTAATACAATTAATAGAAGAGGATATAAATTATACATTTAATGTAGATGATATTTTATTGTCTGATCCGAGATTTAAACATAATGAAGTAAATATTGATCCATCTTTTTCCATAAATTGTATTAGAAATATAAATTCATATAAATATAAATATAAAAAGGAAAATGAATCAGACAATTATGATTATGGTTTTATGGCAGATGAAGTTGAGAATGTATTACCAGATGCAGTTATAACAATACCAACACTAATTGATATAGACAATACATCATGTAAATATTCAATTGTCCACAATAATATAAGTAATATAAATGAATTAAATTTAAAAAATATTACAGATGATGAATTTGATTCTAATTGTATATTTTATATGATGTCTGTTGTTTGTGATTTTTCAGCTATTTATATAGAAAATATTAATCATGATATATCAACTTGTGTTATATATACATCTAATGATTTAAATTACATAGGAAAATATAAAACTGATTATATACGTGAATATATATATGCTCATAAAGATAATATAAAAGTTCGCTTAAATAATATAGAATATAATACACGTCTTATATTTGATAAAAATAATGATACTAATTATTTTACAATAGATATATCAAATATACCATTAGAGTTAAATACAGATTATATAGAAATGTATGTTCCTATAAAATATATTACTTTTGAAAGTAATGTAAATTCAAAGATAAAACAAACAGACAATATATTTACAAATTATACGTTACAAATATCAGATGATATATATAATAATATTAAAAATAATAATCATAATGAAGTGATATTATATAAAGTATTAATTAAAGATGGGAAAAAAATTGATTATAGAAAAATTTTTATGCAATATCATGGATCGTTAAAATTTATAGAAATAGAACAAAACGATATATATAATAAAATAGATAGAATACAAGAAAAAATTTCAAGAATTAAACAAAAAATAAGTATATAATTATATATATATATATTGTAATGAGTTTACCCTTATTAAATAATAAAATACAAGAATATGTAAATACTAAATTAAATAAAGATCTTAATATAAATAATTATAAAATTTTATCTACATATGATGTTCGTAATGTTGAAATAAGTAATAATAATATTGTAACCGTAAAATCAGATTCAGTAAATGGATTAAATGTAAATAAAATCGATAATTCATATGCAAGTATTGAAATATATGGTAGTGTAAGTGATATATCTAATATGATAATAATACGTCCTGATAAATCTGATACAAGCGGAAATATCACGATTGAAGATGAATTAGAAATAGATACAATTGATATGAAAACAATTAATACAGAATATATAGATATAACTAATATAAGTGATAATGATGTTAGTAATGTTAGTGTTACTATTTCAAATAATAATAAAATATTGAACATAGACGGTATATTAAGATGTGGTTCGATACAATCAAATAATACAATTACAAATGGAAAAATAGATATAAATTCAGGAACAATTAATACAGAAGATATATATTGTGAAAATTTAGTTACACAATATTTTAATACATATGTTAATTCAGAAAATACAACTGAATACTATATTCCAAATACAATAAGTGAATTACAAACAAAATTATTGAGGGCTTCTTACATACAATATTTTCAAAAAGGACAAGCCACACCTACTGATTTTAGTACATTTAATACAGTTTATATACAATATTGGACAGGAGGATCAAATTATTCTAGTTCATATATACGTGAAGAATATATTAATTCGGATAATCGTTTTAAACATGATGAAGAAAATATAGATTTATCATTTTCGTTAAATGTACTTCAAAATATAAATTCATATAAGTATAAATATAAAAAAGAAAAAGAAAATTCTGATTATGAGTATGGTTTTATGGCAGATGAAGTAAAACAAGTTATACCAGATGCTGTGTATACTAAACCAACATTAATTGATATTGAAAATATTTCATGTTCGTATGAAATGGTATTTAATTCTGAACAAAATATAAACAATATTGAATTAAAAAATATAAAGGATACTGAATTTGACGATAAATGTCAATTTTATATGATGTATTGTTCATGTGATTTTTCATCAATACCTATTGTAGATATACGATTTGATATATCGAATTGTATAATAGATACTACACATAATTTAAACTATATAAGTCAATATAAAACAGATCATATTCGTGAATATTTATATGCTTATAAAAATAATATACGTATAAAAATAAATGGAATAGAATATGTAACAAAATTAATATACGATTCAAATATTAATACGAATAAAATAACTATTGATATATCTGGAATACCTATTACATCGGATATAACGATGATAGATATATATAGACCAATAGAATGTGTTACTTATTTATCTGATGTGATAGAAGTTGGAGATAATGAAGATGGAACTCGAGACTATAAATTAAATATTACAAATGAAATGAATCATGAATTAATAAAAATAGAGAATGGAGAGATGATATGGTATAAGGTAAATGTAAACGATGGACAATCGCTTGATTATAGAAAAATATTTATGCAATATCATAATATAATAAAAGAGATAGATTCCGAGAATATTAAAATGAAAGAACAAATAAATAGTTTAGAATTAAAGTTGGATAATATAATTGAAAATATGAATATATAATATATATTGTAAAAATATAATAAATAATAAATATTATAACATTATATGTTCATTTTCATACTATAATGTTATAATATTTATTATATTATTTATATATAAAATAGAATGGGAACAGAATTAAATCCAAATATAAATTTACTTATAAAAAATTATGTGGATTCATTATTCAATACTAATGTTGATTTAATTCCATTAGATATAAATGATATTAATCCAGATATTATTCAAGATAAATCAGAATCATATTACAATTTTCATTCAATTGAAGAAAACGAAGTATTACGTAGTTATATACAAATAAACAATACATTACATGATGAACCAAATACCATAAAAATAGTCACAAATGATAGTACTACTAGTGGTAAAATACAATTATTAGGTGATGTAAATACACCAATGTTACATTCGAATATTATAAAATCAAAAAATATTCATATAAAAGATCCTAATAACGATAATAATACGATTAAACTTATATATGATGATAATAATTTATATTGTGAAGATAATTTAAAAAATTATGTAGATATTAGTGTTAATAGATTGAATGTAACAAATTTAATAACAGATAATATCACATCACAAATAGGTGAATATGATCCAAATTGGAATACAACATTAAGAACTAATGTAAATAATACAATATACAGTAATAATACATATATAAATTATAATTCTATATTTAGTAATATTGTTTCTGAAGAATTACAATTAATACATAACAATTCTATTTCATATGTTAAAATATATACTGACCCAACAACTACTAATTATCAAGATACGGTTAGAGTATATGAACAAAATTCAACTTTTAGATCTGATCCACGATTTAAATATAAGGAATCATTAGTAGATATTTCTTTTTCATCAGATATTTTTAAAAATATAAATTCATATCAATATAAATATAAAAAGGAACATGATTCCAAAAATAATGATTATGGATTTATGGCTGATGAAGTTCAAGATATATTTCCAGATGCTGTATATACTAATTCAACTTTAATTGATAATGAAAATGTTTCTTGTGTATATGATATGATATATGATACAAGTAATAATATAAATAGTATAAAATTAAAAAATATAGTTGATAGTGAATTTGATAAAGAATGTCAATTTTATATGATGTATTGTTCATGTGATTTCTCATCAGTTCCTGTATATGAAATAAAAACAGAATTTTCTGAATGTGTAATAGATACAACACATAACATATATTATATAGGTCAATATCAAACAGATCATATACGTGAATATTTATATGCTTATAAAAATGATATACGTATAAAAATAGATGGAAACGAGTACAAAGCAAGTTTAAAATATAATAAAAATAATGAAACGAATAGACTTACTATTGATATATCAGGAATACCTATATCGGGTGATATAAAATCATTGGAAATATATAGACCAATTGAATGTGTAACATATATATCAGATGTGATTGATACAAATGATAATGATGATAATACGAGAAATTATATATTGAATATAACATCTGATCAAGATAATGAATTTAAAAAAATAAATAATGGAGAGATGATATGGTATAAAGTTGCTGTGAAAGATGGTAGATCAATAGATTATAGAAAAATATTTATGCAATATCATAATGTAATAAAGGATAAATATAATGAGAATATTAAATTAAAAACAAAATTAGAGGAATTAGAAAGAGAAGTTGAAGAGATAGAAAAGCATATTGAGAATATGTAATTTATTTCATGGAGAGAATATACAGAATAAATTGATGTAAGCATACGAATGCACCTGCAAATAATATTGATTGAATTAAAATAACTGGTTTTGAGGATTTACCTTCTTTTACAAATAATGTCGGCATTATAAGGTATAATTTACTTTTTATAGCAGGTTGTTGGAATATAAAAAATAATATACCTAATAATATTGGAACATATATATTATCGAGAACTTCGTCTACCATAAATAATTGTCTGGTAGATTGAGATTGTTGTAAAAGTTCATTTTGTTCTATATAATTTGTATTATTTAATATATCTGTATTATCAGAAGGTATATTTTGTGTTGGAATATGATTAGAAATAGTTTGTTCATCATGTGTAAATTGTGTTTTATCCTTTGGAATATCACGTGAAGGTAATGACGTATTTGAATTACCAATATCACCATGTACTGTATTCATTATAGACTGTAATTGATGTGGTGGTATAGGAACACTTTGATCATTTTGTTGATGAAACGCACGTTCAAGTCCTATTGAGTTTGATTTTTGGGTGGAAACTGGATTTGAATTCATGTATGGATATTGTTGTTGTTGTTGTTGTTGTAGTGGTGGTGGTTGTTGTTGATTATTTTGTGGAGATTGCCATGATGGTGTTGATATATGTATTTGTATATTTTCATTTGGATTATTTTGAAACATTGGATTATTGAGTTTATCAGGTGGTGCCTGTAAATAGGATTGTTGATCGTGCGATTGTTGAACTGGAATTTGTGGAACTGATTGTGACGATGTTTGTTGGTTTGATACAGGAAGTTTACTTATTAATGTAGATGATTGTTCAACTGATGAAGAAGTATTCATAATATAAAATTATTTCCTTTATTTAACTATATATCTATTAAAAATCAATATAAACGAATTTAAAATATGTTTAAGTTTATATATGAAAAAGTATTTTATATATAAACAATTTAAATAAATAACATTAAATTTAATGTATGTTAAAATATATATCATAATATATGTCATAATATCAATTATCATTTGAAGGTTTTATTATGGGGACTTCTACTGTTTGTAGTTTATCATTACATTCAATAGCACGAGATTTAAATTCATAACATTTGTTATCAAATTCGAACGTTTTACCTTCTATTTTACTAGATGGAGGGGCATAAAAGACCATACAATTTCTATTATTACATGCTTTTTTGAATAAACTTGCTAATCCTAATCCTAATATAATTGATATTAAAACTCTTCCAGGTTCACTATGTATAATTCTTTGTATCTTATGCATATTTATTATTTATATAGATAAGATATTATAATAAACGTTTGATTATTCTTGAACCTGATAACTTTCTATTTTACTTCTATCTTTTGGACACTCCTTTTCTATTGATTCATATTGAAAACATTGATTCATTTTATCTTTATATTGTATTTGTTTTACATTCTTTGGTGTTGGATATACATATATTATATTCTTCGGTGTTTCTGTTATATAAATAAAAAATAAACCAATCGATATACTCACTATGAAAATAGGTAATGATATAAATGATAATAATCTCTCCATAGATAAACTATTAGAACCATTCTTCATATTTTTTTTTGATTTTCTTACCATTATACTATTATAATATACTCATATTATAATTATAATTTATTATATTTAGATAATTCTTGTATATAATTACCATGATATTGTTCATATACAACACGTCCATTTATAAGTGATAAATATTTGTTTCGTATATTAGATAATATACCTTCATCTTTTATATATTCATCATTTTTATCTGATAAATTCATTATTTCATTCATTTTATTTATATCTATATCTAATGTTTTATAGAATTCATTATTATTGAATAATATAGTATTATCTACATTTTTTATATTATTCATCAATTCAGTATATCCTAAAATATATGTATTTAAATTTGACTGATATTCACCTATATTATCCTTGTCATATATCATATCTAATTTTGATTTTATTATTAGTTCTTCTAAATCTTTTTTCTGTTTTAATTCTTTTTCAAAATTATCTATGGAGAGATTATACTTACTTATTGCGTTCTTTATATTATCTCCTGTATTTTTTGATTTTGATACTACCATACCCTTATCACTCATTAATTCTCTAAAACTCATTACTCCTCTACTTCTCACTCTTCCCCTTCCTCGTCCTCTTCCTCTTCCTCTTCCTCTTTCCATAACTTTATTTGTTGTTATTCTGCTTCTGCTTAATTTATTATTATTATTATTTTTTGTAATAGGTGGTTTTGGTAATAATGTATTATCAATTTTATTATCTGTTTTATTTTCAACAATTTGTTTTGTTTCTTCTAATGCTTTATTCATATCATTACTTATTTTATTTACATTCTTATTTATATTTGTACTTATATTAACAGCTTTATTACTAACATTAGATATAATATTTTTAATACTATCATTTCTAGAAACAGGTTTATTAGGTATTTTTGATTTTTTAGTATTTAATCTTTCTATAAGATTTTTAATAGATTTTGGTTTTGATGGTTCTGTCATATTATACTATATTTATAAAAACATTTTTGTTTCTTTATGAAATTTACTTTCAAATGGTATATGTGATATTATTTCACTTTTACGTTTTCTATCGTGATATTTTATTTTCTTCATAAATTCTATATAAGCTGATTGTTTTTTATATTCAATATCATCTTTATATAAATGACGTTGTTTTTTATTTACATTAGCATAATATAATGTTATACTTACTATAATAATGAATACAATAAACAAAACTATATTTAAAATTATATTCGAATATATCTTTTTCTTATAGTTACATTGTGTTAACATATTCGAAATATAGAATGCTGTTCCTGGTTCAATTAATTTTGCCTGTTTATATTTTTGTTTTATTTTATTTTTAATATGTTCATTTTTAATATCTTCATTTAATTCTGATGTAAATAAATTATGCAAATATTCAGATGATTTATTTTTCATTAATATTATATTATTATTTTCAAAAAAAAAGTATATTATTAATATAATTATATCATAACATGAAAATTGGAATTATATTACTTATATTATTTTTAAATGTTATACTAATATTTTCTACTCCTGATTCTATTAATTTAGATTTTTCTCAATATGATACAGAATTACAAAAACACGCTATAAAAAGTGTAGATCAACATCATAGTCGATTAAAATTTATGCGTGTTATAAAACCATTCGTTATAACAGGGTCATCCTTTATATTTAGTCTAATTATATTTTTTCCATGGAAAATGACCAAAAATGGGTATAATCTACGTATAAAATTTATATTTATATTTGCATTGGCTATTATAGGTGTAAATATTTGCAATATTTTACTAACGCTTATAAATATTAATGTAGCTGATCCAGGAAAACATAATGGTAAAGATGTAACTAATTATATATTAGTATATGTATCTATGTCTATATGTGCTATATCATGTTATCTTGTATTATTATCAGATACATCATTTATAAATTCATTTAAATCTATATTGAGTAGTCTAAATAAAGCACAATTAGATATAAGTAATTTAACAAATAAATTAAATGATATAACAAATAAATTAAAAGATGATAAATCATCAAGTGATACCATCAATCAACCTACAAATCCAAGTAATAAACAATTTAGAGTTAATGAATCAAAGAAAGTACCATACAACAAATCAGTACTTAAAACTGTTTCAAATAGTGCTTCAACTACTAGTACTATTGGTGGAACTACTATTAAAAATAGTAATAATAATACTACTAAAAATAATACTATTAATGAAATAGATAATTTTCCATTAAATAATGATACAGAATTTAAAAATGCATTTAGTACATTAGCTATATGGAATACATTATTATTACATAGTTTAAATTATATGGGTATATTTTTTAATAAAAGTATTGCTATACCTTAATTATGATATGATTAATAATAAATAAAATACATAATAATTAGATATGATAATATGGCAATAGAAATAGTAATTAACCATATGGGTACTATTGTTTTATTTGTTTGATTCAATCCAAATTCTCGTATCGCACCATACTTGTCGTAAAATATACCAGGTTTCGATAAATTTATTATCATAAATATAATTAAAAATATAAAAATACTAAGAGATAATCTATTTTTTTTTAAATAATATCTATTCATTTATGCTATATTATATATTATGTTTATTATTATTTTTTGATTTTAATAATATTCATCATTTTCACCATAATCATCGTCTTCTGGTAAACCATTCATATCAATTGATTCTTTTTCATCTATTGTATATTTTGAATACATATCCATATAATCCTTATTCATATCAGACATTGTTTCATTTATAATTTCTCTATTTTTCAATAATTTATCTATAACATTTATTCTATTATCTCTTTCTTTATCATATCCATCAGGTGAATATTCTCTTAAATTTTTACCTATATTATATCGTCCTAATTTATAATCTTTTTGAATATATTCTACCATTCTTTGATCATCATTCATATTTTCAATCATAGATATTATTTCATTTTTCTCATCTTCATTACGCATATTTACCTTTATAAATAAATCATCATTACTTAATATATAATTTTTCATATGATTTATAGTATCATTTAATTCATATTCTATAATTTTATACATATAATTTTCATATATATTTTCATATCCATTCTCATTCAATTCGTCTATATATTTATAATAATAAAATACCAAAATACGTATATATACCGTAATAAATACATCTAAAATATATGTATCATTTTTTCTTACAAATATATTAGGTATTTGTTTCATTAAATTATTTATATTCAATATTTCTTTATCATTTATTAATTTTTTTAAAATATTGTTCAATTTAATATCATCTAATTCTATATCTTTTATATTATAATTACAACTTTTTTTCAACTGACTTATTAAATCCATAACATGAAAATTCGATAAGTTCCAATGTTTTGGTATATAGATTTTAGAATTTTCATTAAGTTTATCTTTATTTAATAACTTATGAAAATATGTTTCTGAAATATATTTTATTTTATTTTTATAATATTGTACAATTAATTCAAATATATCGGGACTATGTACATAACTTTTCATAATCTTATGTTGTTCTTCCAATTTTTTAAATAATATTGACAATTTATCTATATCCGGATTATTTACATTATCATCTAAACTAAATAATCTACTATATATTTTTGTATCTATAATAATATTGTTCGTTTGTAATAATTCCTTTAATTTTTCTACAGATAATATTTGAATAACATTTGATGTAGTTACATTTATATCATCATCGTCATATATTTCTTTATTTATATTTTCAATATCACTATATATATCATCTATTAATTCTATCCAATTTACAATAGTTGTATAATTACTATTATAATCTATATTTGTATCACTAACTATTTCATATAAATTATTAGTTAATGTATGTATATATTTAATAATACGTTTAATATCAATAGATGTATCCTGAATAATATCAGATATTATTAAATCATGTGATATATTTTTATTATTTTTAATTACTATTTTACTAATATACTCAACTAAGTCATTATCTAATGTATCTTTATTTTTATTTATTATATCTTTATTTTTGTTATTATATAATATAACTAAATTAATAAATACTCTATAATAAAAATCATCACTATATTCATATCGTTTCGGTATAATTATATTCTGAATAGAATAGAAACGATTAAAATCATTTTTTTTATACAATGTTTCATAATAATATATATCTTTTATTATTATATGATTTATAGAATTATTGTCATATAGTTTTAATTTACTATTATCATTTTCATTATCGTTTTCATCATCATTTAAACGAATATCAAAATCATTTAAAGATGGTGAATTTGATATAAACTCTATAAAAATATATTTATATATAAATATAAATTTATCTAAATTAAAAATAGTATTTGATTTTTTACCACCACCTCTCTTTTTATCTTTATTTTTATCTTTTTTCTTTTCTTTCTTTTCTTTTTT
>Ga0181590_10005337_pt1 | contig 10618 bp, 10 predicted proteins | sample 071ome_34_FD_132446 | JGI IMG/M metagenome (GOLD analysis project Ga0181590, IMG submission 132446) | Coastal salt marsh microbial communities from the Groves Creek Marsh, Skidaway Island, Georgia - 071411BT metaG (megahit assembly) | ecosystem: Environmental > Aquatic > Marine > Intertidal... | reverse complement strand
TGGACGGCCACACGCCACGCCAAGTACCTGCCCGAAGATCAGCGTGTGCCCGCAGTGACCCCCAGCCTGAAGTGGGAGTTCGAGCGCAACGCAAACCGGATGGCCGACGATCTGACGGGTGAATTTCTGATGGGCGATCAGATGACGGTGCCCGATATCCTGCTGGCGCACTGTCTGCTCTGGGCGAAAAAGGCCGAGTTCCCGATCCCGCGGCAAGAACTGTTGGACTATCTGAACCGCATGACATCACGCGATGCGTTCAAGCGCGTGATGGCGATCGGTTCTTAAGGTCGAGCAGATAGGCGGCGGCGGACCTTCCTGCCAGTTTTCCCGTTGCCAGACAGGCGGTCAGAAGATACCCGCCTGTTGGCGCCTCCCAATCCAGCATTTCGCCTGCTGCGAACCAGCCCGGTCTTGCCTTCAGCATAAGACCATCATCCAGCGCCTCAAACCGCAGGCCGCCTGCGGTCGAGATCGCTTCGTCCATTGGTCGCGGCCCTTGCAGCGGGACGGGCAGGTTTTTCAGGATATGCGACGGATCGTCGGGCAGGGGACGGGCGCATTCATTGAGCAGTGCCAGCTTCACTGGGTCGAGCTTCAGAGCCTTGCGCAGCTTGTTCGACAGACTGTCCTTGCGATTGGATTTGGCCAGTTTGGCGCGGATTTGATCCTCGGTTAGGTCCGGCAATAGGTCCAAGGTCAGCGCCGCCCCTTCGCGCAATTCGCGGGAAACGGCGTAGATGCCGCCGCCCTCGACCCCTTTGGCCGACAGGACAAATTCGGCTTGGATCTGAGCATTGCCTGCCTTCAGGATCACCGCCTTCACAGGCTGTCCAAAGTGTTTCGCCATATGCGGCGACCAATCCACCAGAAACCCCATGTTGGCGGGTTTGAACGGGGCGATTTGACCAGCATCCAGATGCGATGCCCATGCGCCATCCGATCCCAGCCGCGCCCAGCTTGCACCACCACAGGCCATCACCGTAGCAGGGGCGTCGATGGAGGTTTGCCCTTGCGGGGTGTCAAAAAAGCTGCCCCCAATCCAGCAGTGACGGGTCAGGATTGTGACACCCAGCTTGTCCAACTCTGCCAGCCAAGCCCGCAACAGCGGCGAGGCTTTCATCACCGTTGGAAACACCCGCCCGCTGGAACCGGTGAACATGGCCTGCCCCAAGCTCTCGGCCCAATTGATCGCCTCTTGCGGGCCAAAGCTGCGAAGGGCGGATTCCAGTACAGGGGGGCAATCGAGATAGTTTGCTAGGAACGGATCAAGCGGTTCGTTCTTTGTCAGGTTCAGCCCCGACTTGCCCGCCATCAGAAATTTGCGCCCGACCGAAGGTTTGGCCTCGCAGACGGTCACGTCATAGCCCGCGCGGGCCAGTTCCCCCGCCGCCATCAGCCCTGCCGGACCTGCGCCTATGACCAAAGCATCTGCCATAATCACCCCTTGTCAGATGATCCCGTTGTGCCATCCTTTGAAGTTGAACAACAGACAAGAAGCAATGTCCGATCCGATCTGCCCCCTGTGCCAGCGCCCGATCCCGCCCGAGGCGAAACAAAGCCTGCACCATCTGATCCCGAAGCTGAAAGGCGGCAAGGGTGGTCCGGTGGTGTTGTTGCACCAGATATGTCACAACGAAATCCATGCCACCCTGACCGAAGCTGAACTGGCACGGGACTACAACACGCCCGAAGCCCTGCGGACTCATCCGAGGTTAGAGAAATTCATTGCATGGGTCGGGAAGCGGCCGCCAACGTTTCATTCGAAAACGCCGGGGAAAAGAAGGAATAGATGACATGATAAACATCGCGCATACCGTCAAAGATATGATCTCGGGCATGACGCCAGTGCTTTTGCCCGAATGTTTCGTGTTTGCCACCGTTACCGACAAAGACCTTGCCAACCGCCTTTTGCCTAAAGCGCGGGCAAGTTTTCACGAGGCTGAGGGGCTATCTCTGATCCTGCCTGTTGATCTTGCTGATTCGAGCGGCGCTAAAGCCAGTCCGCCGATGCGGTGTATCACACTGAACGTCTATTCGTCGCTTGAAGGTGTCGGGCTGACGGCAGCCGTTGCTTCTGCTTTGGCGGAAAGGGGCATCCCTTGCAATATGGTTGCCGGCTATCACCATGATCATGTGTTCGTGCCCGAAGATCAGGCGGATACAGCGCTTAAGGTTCTGCTTGGGCTACAAGGGTGACACATAGCGGATCAAGCGCCGCGACACATCCCCTTGATCCCCGCCGCGATCTCGGGCTTGGCGGCCAGCACGTCGGCGCAAAGATCGCGGGCGCTTGTCATTAAGTCATCGGGTTCGACGATCCGGTCGACCAATCCGAAGGTGTGGGCTTCGGTGGCAGTAATTTTCTGCCCCGCCATCAGGATCAGTTTGGCGCGGGACGGGCCGACAAGGGCCGCCAGACGCGCTGGATCAGAGGGCTGGGGTAAATATCCCAGTTTCATCACGGGGTAAAAGAACTTGGCCGTAGGAACAGCAATTCGCAGATCGCAGGCCAGTGCCATGCCGTTCGCACCGCCCGCAAGCGTTCCGTTCATCGCCGCAATGGTCAGACCGGGCAAGGCCGCGATTGCGCCGGACAGACGTTCCCATACGCCGTCGGTGGCCAGACCTGCCTTGGCGGCCTCAAGATCAGCGCCTGCGGAAAACACCTTGCCGGTGCCGGTCAGGATCAGGGCGCGGGCGGCTTGCGCGTTTTCGGCGATTTCGGCCAACCGCTCAAGCATCGCCTTGGTCAGCGAATTGGCTTTGTCCGGACGGTTGATGGTCACCACCCAAAGCCCGTCGTCCGATTTTTCCAGCAAAATTTCTGCGTTTTTCATATCCGATCCCCTTTCGGGTGTATGTGCCTCTGATCCATGGGGAAAATCAAGCTAGGTCAGGTATTCTATACCTTTCGATTGTCTGGTCACTTGCCGTCATCTCGGATAGTTTCGCAGTTGAAAAGCAGGAGGGCCCTTTATGGGGGAACAGATCGCAGAATTCATTCTGGCCATAGCCGACAGTTTCAAGGGGACAGGCGTTCCGGGCTATGTGGCCTTTGTCCAACTCTCGTTTCTTGTGCTGTGTCTGATCGGTGTCACCGTCGGCTGGCGCCGCAAGCTTGAGTATGTGGGCACACTGTCGACTATGCTCAAAAGTGTTGATGGGGGTCTGACATCCGAAGTTCTTTCTGAAATCAACCCGTTTTTGCTTAGAAAACAAGGTAATCACTTCGTAGCCCGTCAAAAACGGACCTGGTCAAACTTTTGCGAAAGCCTTGTGGAAATGGACGGCAAAGGCGCGAAGCTGTCTGCTTTAGTGTCGCCGCGGGATAGTCTGAGCCGCGACGGTCTACATCTGGGTCATGGGTTGTGGAAACATGTGCCGGGGCTGTTTGTATCAACCGGACTGGTGCTGACCTTTTTGGGTCTGATCGCGGCGCTGCGGGAATCAGGGCATACGATTTTGTTGGCAGGGGATGATCCGAAATTGCTGCAACAATCTCTTTCCGATCTGCTGAAAATCGCTTCGGCCAAGTTCATCATGTCACTGACAGGGCTGATGGCATCGATCCTGTTGGGATTCTATCTGAACTATCTGGACGACCGCGCCAACAAAGCGCTGGCTGAGCTGAACGGGCTTGTGGAATCGCGCGTCAATCTGGCGTCGCCGGAAATGACCTTGGCCAATATATTGGGCGTGTTGCGGTCTGCTCATGGGGAACCGGGCGGGTTCAAGTCGCAAAACAGCAGTAGGGATACATAGAACCAACATGTTCCGTCGCACCCAACATGTTCAAGCGGAAGAGGGCGAAAGCATTTTCGTCTCGATGACCGACTTGACGGTCAGCATGTTGATGATTGTTATTGTTTTGCTGGGGTTCTTCGCATCGCAGATGAAAGACGTGCGCACGATTGAAGAGCTTGAGCGGACGAAAATCGAATTGGATGACACGCTTGATAACCTTTCGGATTCCCAGTCTGACCTGATACAGGCAAAAGCTGAAATAGTGCGGCTTGAAGAATTGCTTGAAGTTGCGTCACGCGAGCGAACCGAGGCGCGCGTTCTGGCCGAAGAACGGGCCATTGAAATAGCACAAACACAAGCGGCCTTGGCCGAAACACGCGCCTTGGCCGAGCAATTGCGGACGACCCTGAATGAAAGCCGCGCGGAAGCAACCGAATTGCGGGCGACGTTAGAGCGGCGGGATACATTGATATTCGAAAAGTCGGCCGAAATTACGCGCCTGAATAGCGTCGAAGCGCAGCTGCGCCGCGATATCAGCGATCTGGTCGATCTGACCGAGGCGCAGGCCGACCGGATCATCGACTTGCAGGGTGATCTGGATGAATCTCTTGCGGCTTTAGAGGTCAGTCGGTCAAACCATGCCGACACCCGATCCGCGCTTGAGCTGGCCGAAGTCGAGCGCGACGCGTTGGAAAGCCAACTGTCCGACGCAGCGGTTTTAACGGCTGATCTGCAAAGCCAAATCGCTGTGTTAGAGGTAGATTTGCGTGGTTCAGAAGATCAGGTGACGACCTTGACGATTCAGCTAGAGCAAGCGAATGCCGAGGTACACGACAGGGAAACCACGATTGCCGCGCTAGAGAATGAGCTGGAGCAGCGGCAGTCTGATATTGCTGGTCTGGAGTCGACCTTGGAAAATCGCGATGCCACGATATCCGGGCTTCGTTCCGAAATAGCCGCGTCCGAGGCAGACAAGGCGGTGCTTGAAGACACCGTCGCGCGTCTAAAGGCGGAACTGACGGCGATGACGTCCTCTCGATCTGAAATCAGCAGCCAATCCCGCGAGCTTGAAGAACAGTTGGCCGCAGCCCAAGCACTTGTCGCGTCAAAGGACCAGAAAATTGTCGACCTGACTCAAGACTTGGAAAACGTGAAACGTGAAAACGGGACCTTGCAGACAGACCTGTCGGATGCGGGGCAACGGGTTCAAAGCGCGACCGAGCAGATGGATCGCCTGACAGCCGAACTTGAGGAAAAGTCAGCAGAGATTATCGGGCAAACCGCTGCGATCAATCGTTTGAGGCTTCAAGTTGAAACGCTGAATGCCGACAAGACCAAGCTTGCGGCGGACCTAGAGACAAGCAAGGCACAATCAGATGACCTGCGTGCGGCTTTGGCAACAACCGAGGCGTCTCTGAATGTTGCGGTTCAAGCAAGAGACACATTCCAAGCAACGTTGCAGACGCGCCAGTTGGAACTTGAAGACGTGATGCGTGATCTAGAGTCTAGCCAAATATCTGCCACTGATGCAGAGCAACAGGTTGCCAAATTGACGGATGAAAAGGCAGCAGTGCTAGCCCAGCTGGAAATGGTCTCAGAAGAGCGCGACACCCTGATTGCGCAAATTGAAGGGTTGACGGCAAAGAACGCCGAGCTGGTCAGCGAGCTGGCTGGCAAAATTTCCGAGCAGGAAGCATTGTCGATTCAGTTGGGGTCGACTTTGGAAGAGCGTGAGAAACTTCAAGCGCTTGTAACTGACTTACAAGCGCAATCAGAAGATCTGAGTGACTCGCTTGTTGTTAGTAAAAATGTTTCGGAAGAGCGTCGCTTGCAGTTGCTTCTTGCGCAGAACTCTAAGCGCTCGCTGGATTCCAGTGTGCGGGCGGCAAATGCCGGATTGCGGGCGCGGGATGCGGAAATTGCTAATTTGAATGCGGCTCTTGCCGCGGCGTTAAAAGATTTGGACGCCACTCAAGCCGAGGTGCAAGCCTTGCGCGATGCGCCCGTACCAGAAACCCGCATTGAGCTTCCAGAGGACGCGCTCGCGCTGTGCGGGCTTCCTGAACCCGAGGCAAGCGCCGCTCAGCTTCTGGAGTGTTTGCAAAACCTTCCCGCGGCGAACGGTGTCGCCGCGGAAAATTAACAGCTCAGATCAGGCCTACGCGCTTGCGGATGGCCTCGTCCCGAAGCGAGATTTCCTGACCCAGCCAATCGTCTGCATCCGCGGAACACATCCAGGCCAGCGTTTTAGCGGGCCATTCGGGCGGAATGTGATCACTCCATTCCAGCTTGCTGATCGGGTTGATGCCGCTGGCTTTTATCTCGCGCTGCATCTGGGTGGCCACAGTGCCCGGCGAAAGGCCCATGATCCTCAGGCCAAGTGCGCCAGCTTCGTGATGGGCGCAGGACGTCAGCATCGCGGCCCCCGCTTTAGAGGTGCAGTAGTGGCTCCAGGCCTCGACAGGATTGTGGGCGGCACCTGAACTGATGGTGATGATTGTGCCGGATTTGGCATTGGTCATTTCCGGCAAAACGGCCCTCATTCCGTTGTAGACGCCCTTAAGGTTGATATCGATTGCATGACCCCAGCCTTCGGGATCGCTGTCTGCCAACAGGCTGATCGGTTCGATCACACCGGCGTTGTTGATCAGAATATCAAGCCCGCCAAAGGTTTGCCGCGTCGCATCGACTGCTTTTTCAACCTCCCAATAGCGGCTGACATCGCAGGGGATTGCGATGGCTTGTTGGCCAATTTCCCCTGCCAGATCGGCGATGCTGTCTTCGCTGCGGGCGATAAGGGCGACATTGGCACCCGCCTGCGCAAATAGACGCGCCGCCGAAGCGCCGATGCCGCGGCTGGCGCCTGTGATCATCACGGTTTTTCCTGCCAGATGCTCCATTCCGAAACCTCCCTGTTTCTGGTTTAGGGAAAGGCTAGGCAAAGCTGAATGCGAAAGCAATCGGGGCATGGCGTCACGGTATCACCAGAAAACTTTTGCGCGTTAGCTTGCGAAGGGCACCACCAAAGGCTACCTCAATATTCAGGAGAAAGAATTCATGCCTCACGATCTTGAAAAACTGACTTTTGCCTTGCTGGATGCTGCCAAAAAAGCGGGTGCGGGTTCGGCTGATGCCATCGCGGTTCAGGGCACTTCGGTGTCGATTGATGTGCACAAGGGTGCATTAGAACATGCCGAGCGGTCAGAGGGTGTTGATATTGGGTTGCGCGTGTTGATCGGGCAGCGTCAGGCGAATGTGTCGGCATCAGATACCCGCGACGACACAATCCGCACCTTGGCCGAGCGCGTGGTTTCCATGGCTAAAGAAGCGCCTGAGGATCCTTACATCGGGTTGGCTGATCCCGATCAGCTTGCCTCGGGGTGGGATGTGAATGCGCTAGAGCTGTGCGACCCGACCGAAGAGCCAGCACCTGATCAGTTGCAGGCCGATGCGATTGAAGCGGAAGAGGCGGCTTTGGCAGTTCAAGGCGTTTCTCAGGTTCAGGCGGCCTCGGCCAGCTACAGTGCGCGGCAGGTGCATCTTGCGGCCAGCAACGGATTTAGCGGTGGCTACGCCCGCACCGATCGCGGCACGTCTTGCGTGGCGATCGCCGGTGAAGGCACGGGGATGGAGCGCGATTACGACAGTGATGTGCGCATCTTCCAGAACGAGCTGCGCGCGCCGTCCGACATTGGACGCACCGCTGCCGAACGGGCTGTGAAACGCATCGGGGCACGCAAGCCGGCAACCGGGAACTATCCCGTTCTGTTTGATGAGCGGATTTCCAGCAGTCTGATTGGGCACCTTCTTGGGGCCGTGAATGGCGCTGCGATTGCGCGTGGTTCTAGCTGGTTGAAAGACGCGCTGGGTCAGAAAGTTCTGGCAAATGGCCTGTCTGTCATCGAAGACCCACATCGCCCGCGTGCCTCTGGCTCGCGGCTGTTTGATGCCGAGGGTTTGCCGACGCAGAAGCGGGCGATTGTCGAGGATGGGGTTCTAACCGGTTGGACACTGGATTTGGCGAATGCGCGCAAGCTGGGCATGACATCGACGGCAAACGCGGCGCGGGGCACCTCTTCGGGTCCTTCTCCGTCGAACTGGAACATCTCGCTGACGCAGGGCGATGCGACCCGTGCTGATTTGATCCGCGACATGGGAACAGGATTACTAGTGACTTCGCTAATCGGAAGCACGATAAATCCAACCACGGGGGACTATTCCCGTGGCGCATCCGGGTTCTGGATCGAGAATGGCGAAATTGCCTATCCGGTGAATGAGTGCACTATCGCGGGCAATCTGCGCGAGATGCTGCTTTCGCTGACCCCCGCAAATGATGCCCGCCCGTGGTTGTCGCGGGTGGTGCCTTCGATCCTTCTGGAAAGACTGACGATTGCAGGAAGCTGAGGATCTTCAACTGCTGATCCGCGCGGCAGAAGCCGCCGGAGATGTGGCCTTGGGGTTTTTTCAAAGCCGCAATCAGGTCTGGGACAAGCCGGACGGAGCCGGCCCAGTGTCCGAGGCCGATCTGGCGGTGGATACGCTGCTACGCGAAACTCTGACCACCGCCCGCCCGACTTATGGCTGGCTGTCCGAGGAAACAGCAGATACGCCAGATCGCTTGTCGTCTGAATATGTGTTTATTGTTGATCCCATTGACGGCACCCGCAGCTTCGTCGCGGGTGACACCACTTGGGCGCATTCCCTCGCAGTGGCGCGGCAGGGCAAAATCACCGCAGCCGTCGTCTTTTTGCCAGCCCGAGACAAAATCTACACGGCGGCCTTGGGGCAAGGCGCGCAGAAGAACGGTGCGGGCATTGTGCCTTCAGACATTCAAAAGTTGCATAATTCTCATATACTTGCCGCTAAGCCTGTAATGAACCCGATGAACTGGGTAAATGGTGTGCCCGAAATACATCGTTATCACCGCCCGTCGCTCGCGTATCGGCTATGTCTTGTCGCCGAAGGGCGTTTTGATGCTATGTTAACCTTACGTCAGAGTTGGGAATGGGATATCGCTGCGGGGGCTTTGATTTTGTCCGAGGCTGGCGCGAAAACGTCTGATCGCAGTGGTAAGCCGCTTAGGTTTAACAACCCCCATCCCCGAACTGACGGAGGTGTTGCTTCGGGTGCCAAGTTGCATCCGGAGATTCTGGAAGCGTTGAGTAGAAAGTAATTTTAATGAGGCGCTCGCTTGGCCTGCTTTATTATCTACTTTTTAATGGCAAGGGTGCATCACATACCCTGCCTGAGCCTTCCGAGATATCCGGTCCCGTGGTGTGGCTGGTTGCCCATGATCTTTCCGAAGTCCGCTCATTTATAAATATCGCCAAAAAGCTAGAGGCGACCGGTCCGGAAATTCACTTGCTGATAACAGGACCGGAAAGTCTGGGTGTTGATCTGGATTTGCCGAAAACGATGTCGTTCCGGCCAATGCCCGGTCAACGGCGGTCTGAAATCGTGCCTTTCCTGAAAGCATGGAATCCCGTGGTCTGCTTTTGGGCGGGCACCCCCTTGCGACCGGGTATCGTGTACGAGGCCTACGGTCAGCAAGTGCCGCTGATCCTTTTGAACTGCGCTGTCGAAACGTTGCTAAACGGGCGATCCAGACTGGAGCGGTGGCTGATGCGTCGCAGTGCGCGGGCATTCTACAGGGCATTCACCCTGTCATATGGCAGTGGAGGAACCTGTGTTCGTTTGGGAATCCCTGAAGAACACGTTCATGTCTCAGGCCCCTTGTCCGAGGGGATATTGGCTTTGCCGTGCGATACGGAAGACCTCGACAGGTTGTCCGGTCAACTCGCTGGCCGCGAACTGTGGCTGGCGGCGCGAACCCCTGACGATGAAGTTGATATGATCCTGTCGGTTCATGAAAAACTCAGGGGCACCAACCGCAGACTGCTGCTTGTCCTTGATCCGGTAGACCGCGCCGAATCCGAGACACTGGCCTTGGGCTTGGTGGGCAAAGGGTGGAAAATCGCCCTGAGATCCAAGAATGACCCTATCACCGATCAAACACAGATTGTGATCACCGACCGTCCGAATGAGTTGGGTCTTTGGTATCGCCTGTCTCCGATCGCCTATATGGGTGGCACCCACACCAAGCGCGATTGCGGCCAAGATCCGCGCCAAGCTGCGGCCTTGGGGTCGGCCATCCTTCACGGACCTCGGATGGCGTCGCACAAGACAATCTACGATCAGATGCACGCGCAAACACCGCCGGCCGCGAAGCAGGCAGTCACCCCAGAAGGGATGGTCAAGGCGATCTCGGACTTGCTATCCCCCGACCAGGCTGCCAAGCAAGCCCATTCGGCTTGGGAATACGCCTCACGTGGTGCAGAGTTGACGGATCAGATCACAGGCATCATCACCGAAGCCGTGGAACTGCGCGGGTAGAAAGATGCGGGAACCGAAATTCTGGAAACGACCCCCCGACAAACCGGGATGGCAAGCACGTGCATTAGCGCCGCTGGGATGGGTTTATGGCGCTCTGACCGCGCGACGAGTTGCGGGTGCGGGCACAAACGTTTCGGTACCGGTGATCTGCGTCGGCAATATCAACGCGGGCGGTACTGGTAAGACTCCGACGGTGATTGCGTTGATGCAGATGCTTCAGGCGATGGGGCGCACGCCGCATGTGGTGTCGCGCGGCTTTGGAGGATCGCTTGAAGGTCCGGTGCAGGTTGTTGAGCAGACCCACAAAGCCGATCAGACAGGGGATGAGCCACTGTTGTTGGCGGCTTTTGGCCCTGTATGGGTGGCCAAGGACCGCGCTGCGGGGGCCGAGGCGGCTGTACAGGCAGGGGCCGATGTGATCCTGCTGGACGACGGGTTTCAGAATCCGTCGCTAGCGAAAGATCTGAACATCGTCGTG
>Ga0181590_10005317_pt1 | contig 10639 bp, 23 predicted proteins | sample 071ome_34_FD_132446 | JGI IMG/M metagenome (GOLD analysis project Ga0181590, IMG submission 132446) | Coastal salt marsh microbial communities from the Groves Creek Marsh, Skidaway Island, Georgia - 071411BT metaG (megahit assembly) | ecosystem: Environmental > Aquatic > Marine > Intertidal... | reverse complement strand
CTATCGGCATGAGTATAGTATCTCGGTGTGCCACTCATATTTTCGTTTCCTGCCCTCTTATCTTCCATTGCCTTACGAGAGATTAGATCAAGTGGTCTTGTGCCGCCATCACTAATATTTATGCGTATAGTTTCTAACCAGTCTGATGGTATTTGCATGTGTGCATCACCAGCTGATTGCTGACCAGAAGCTCTCTTTTCCATCTTCCAATGTCTTAAGTCTCTATTTATTTGCGCTTCTGCCAGTTGAATAAATGTTGGTATTACAGATGTTAAATCATCTCTATTCAGAAAATCTGCTATTGTTGTTTGTAGATTTGAATAATTAGTTATTGTTGCCATTAAACTACACCTGCCAAGTTCCTTCTTATCGGTTCGCCCCAGTCAGATGAGTTGGGCCTATAACCGATTGCTAAATATCTAAAAGCATCTGCTCCATGCGATGCCCAATCGTGTCGAGGTCTTAGGCGCCACGTTTTGCCGTTTTCGTCCCAATCTCGACTATAGTTTACCAAAGAATCAAGTCCTCGTTCACAATTTTTTTCATCAAACCAGCAATTAGGAATCATTGACCTAACCTTCTGTATTCCATCATCAATATTAAGCTGCGGTGCAATCTCTACATCCCTAATACCTAAGTCAGCTAATGTCTCTAACCTGGACATACCAGAACCTAGTTCTCTTACTCTAACATCGTGAGGGAGGATGTGTTGATCGTAGACATAACCTTTGTCTTGTAAGACCTTCGCATAATGTTCTAATCCTACACCAGAACCTTCATAGTAATCAATCAAATGTATTTCTGTATTAATAAATTGTGCAAACCAAATAGCAGTTGAATCTCCCACACCTAAATCCCAGGCAGTAACAACACCTTTATTTTTATCGTACTTAACTTCTCTAATTCTATCTTCTGCTTTTGCTTCTCTCATTTCTGCGCTGTAGTAAGCTCCTTCAGCGAATGTTAAGAACTCACCTTCCCATATATGGTCATAGAAATCAGGTCTTTTTTGTTTATCATTAAGACGTTCTCTATCTAAAACCTCTGGAAACCAAGGATTGTCTTTCCAGTTAAGTTCTACTATTTTTGCACCAGCTGGAGGGTTCTCTCTAAATCTCTGATGTGTTGCTGAATATTTTGATTCTGGATTCCACGTTATCCATACTTCTGAGTCTTGTTCACGCACAGTAGGTATCAAAAGGTCGTATGCCCTCATACTCAGATATTCTGCTTCATCCACCCACGCCAACAATATTCTTGACTTAGATTTAATAGAGGCTAAAGACTTTTCTAATCCTATAAATGAATATGTAATGTTGCCATCTTTAGATTTGATATATCTTTCACCACACTCATAATAATCATTTAGATAATCAACAGACTTAATAGCTGTCTTTATTTCTTCAAATGATGATTCTGCTAATGAGTTTTGATATTGACGGCCGCATACTATTTGTCCAATCCTACCTTTTTTAGAACCCCAAATATAACCTCGTATAGCAGTCATCAAAGCAAATGACCTGGTCTTACCTGATCCTCTACCACCATAAGCGCCTCTGTATCTTGCGCTGCCGTTAAATACTTCTACTAACTTGGGCGGTAAACTTACTGCATCACGAATCAGACTGGGCTTCTTCATAAGGTAAAGGTTCTGCTACTAAATGAATAATATCTGGGTGTTGTACTTTCCCTTCAATAACAATATCGTGGTCTTGCTTCTCAATGTATCCTCTTTGTCTACCCTTGGTTTTTAAATAGAATATTATGCAAGTTGGATTGCCATTGTTTATTTGTTCGTGTAGTTTTGATTCTGCAAAATCTAGTGCAACACCATCTAACTCTTTTACAGCTTGTGCATAGTCATCATCTTCTTGCATCCATCTGTAATGAGTTTGCCTTGAGATGTCTAAAGACTTGCAAGCTGATGTTACTACACCTAGAGATTTCTCTAGTGCTTGTATCATTCCTTGTTTCTTTGTTTCCATCTTTTTATACCTGTCACATTTTGTCATTTAATTAGAAGGCAAGAATGGGCTTTTAGTTAAAAAATAATCCCCCGATTGCTTTAGCTAAAATTCCGCTTTATCCTCGACTTCTAAACTGTTAAAACTTTTATTATTGCTTTCTAATATAGCATCTTTACCAGTAAAGTCTTGCCATCTTTTAATAATTACATCTACATACTTTGGGTCTAGTTCCATCATGTAGCATATTCTATTGGTTTTTTCTGATGCAATTAATGTTGAACCAGAGCCACCAAATAAATCGCAAATAATATCTTCTGATTTGCTACTATTTTTAAAAGCTTTTTCTATTAATGATACTGGCTTTGGAGTTGTATGTCCTTTGACTGATTCTTTATCAATATTCCAAACACTAATTTGTTTTCTATCTCCATAGAAATTGTGAGTTCCATCTTTTATCCAACCATACATACAAGGCTCGTGTTGGCTTTGATAATCAGTCTGAGATAATGTTAATGAATTTTTAAACCAAATTATCATACTGCTAAAATGAAAAAACTCTCTAAAAACTGTGTGAAATATATCTGCACATTTATCAGAATGAAAAACATAACAAGAAGCACCAGATTTTGATATTGCATAATAATTAGCAAAAGCGCCTCTTAAAAGTTCTTCTAATCCATTTCTGCTATCATTATTAATTCCTTCATAATCAACACCATAAGGAGGGTCAGTAAAAATCATATCTATTTTTTTATCTTGAGATAATTTCATAACATCATCAATAGATGTAGAATCACCACACATAACTCTATGGTCGCCTAATATCCAAATGTCGCCCTCTTTAGATACTGGTTCTTCTGCTAACTCTGGTACATCATCTTCATCAGTTAAGCCTTCCTTAGTATCATCTATCTTTGTAAACTCAATATCAAGTCCCCAATCTTCAAGTAAGTCTGTGTCCCAGTCTTGTTGTAACAATTCCCAATCCCATTCACCAAACCCAACATTATCTTTAATAATAAACTCACGTTGTTGTTCTTCAGTTAATTCACTTACCTTAATTACTGGAACTTCCTTGATACCTAAATCTTTGCAAGCTTTTAGTCGCATATTCCCGCCTAATACCACCATATCGTCATTAACTACGATTGGCCTTATATCTAACATCTCTGGAAATTCTTTTATTGATTTGACGAGCTTTTTAAATTTGCCGTCATTTACTACCCTTGGGTTGTTTGGATTTTTCTTTATATCTGACAGTTTAGTCAATACTGCATTCATTAGTGTAAACTCCTTCGAGGTAGAGCTTCTGCGTCAAGATTGACTTCCATCTGCTCTCTCATTGATAAACACTCAGAATGTGCTGCATAAATACCTTCCTCGTCTTCACTCATCAACAATAATGCTGTAACGTAAAGCTCTTTGAAGTCCTGGTCAGTTAGTTCATCTAAGTCTAATCTGACTGATTCTATATCGCTCATTCTGTTCTCTTATAACCCATTGCCTCATAATACAGGTCTTCAGGCCTTGGGAGAAGTATATCATAAGAAGCTGCAAACATATCAATAGACTCTAAGTAGTCTTTCATTTCCTTTGTATTGAGGTCTGTTGTTGATCGAAGCACACTAATGTTTTTGTCTCTTGTCTTGACTGTTCTGTATCCTAAGAACTTATCCCTCATTATGTCGTGCATTGCATCTTTGGTATATCCTGTGAAGTCTGCAAGAACAGTTAGGTATTTCCAGTAAAGTTTGTTTTGCTTTTCTGACCTGGTAAGTTTATCTTCCTTGATACTCAATACAGCTTTCTCCACTTTAGGATTGTCTTTGAAGAATGACTTAACCATAGTCTCAATTATCTGCTGTTTAGGTTTAGTCTTTTCAATGACTCTTTTCATCTCATCATTCCCATTCTTTGAGACACTTTCTTGAAGTCATATCCGTTCTTGATAAAAAATTCTCTAATGACATACTTCGTTGCTGGTGAGACTAACTCTTTTTTGTATGTTGTTCTCATCCACTCTTCTGCACTCTTTAGTCCTCTGCTTTCTGCTGCGTTCCAAGAACCTGCATAATCAAACTTATCTGGTTGTTTTATCTCTAACTTAGGTGGATTTGCTTGGTTGTATTCGCTTCTAATATGTTTTAAAAACTCAGGTATTGTGGGCGGCCTGTTGTTGCCATTATCAATCCAGTTGTTCTTAACCACTTCAACGTAACTCAATGCACCAGTTGGTAATCTTGCTAAGTCTTTACTAAACTCTTCGACCATCTCCAACATATCGTTTGATGATTTAACGAAGTATCCGTAATGATTTATCGACCAATTAACAACATCACTTGCAATGATTGAAATATCTATCTTCTCTTCTTGTGTCCACATTATCTCTCTCCTACTCGTTTAAATGACACTAAGTTTTCCTTAGCTCTTATCAACTCTCTCTTGATGTCAGATGCAGTCATAGATTGCGTTTGCTGATTCTTAACTATTCTATCAGTATATTTGTACTCTGGATCGATAGAAATCCAGGACTTGCTCAAATAAAAATCAACAGCTGCATCGAATGTTATCGACCAACTATCTGCATACTTGTCAAGTGAACTTAACAATCCAGACATCATTCTCTCTGTCAAGATTGGTTTCTTTAACATCTTTCTATGTTCAATTAAATTATCAAGTGTGTGTTCTGCAAATCCTTTTGCTAAAAATTCTTTTTTAATACTTCTTACTTCTTCTTTCTTATTTCTTATTTCTTTCTTCTTATTTCTTATTTGCTCGCTTTTCGCTTCGGTTTCGCTTACATTTCGCTTCGGTTTCGCTTCTGTTTTGCTTTTATTTAGGTTACGTTTAGGTTTTTTTCCGTTTAAATATTTAGTCTTTGCAGCTTCTAAATTGTGCTTGACTCCAGTAAATGCAATATTAAGTAATGGATCGTCAAATGAGACTGTATTTAAGTCTAATTCACCTAGTTGATGATTGATGATTGTGTCAATGAATATGACTTTTTGTTCGTTGTTTAGCTGATGATATATTTCAGCGTATGACTTTAAAAAAGTAAAGTATTGTCTTTCGACCATAGTTCCCCCGTAATTAACTGTAAAAAGTACCCTGATTAAGATTGGGTGGGTAATTACTCCCACCCTTAAAACTTTTACAGTTTAACACCTTAACGGGTTGCAATTATTATACTACTTAAAACGGAATCTTATCTTCAAATTCTGCTTTATTTTCCTTTGGTACATTGTCTTGTCCACCTTCAGGTTTCCACTCATTTATCTGTGCATACCAAGTACCCTTCTGGGATTCTTTTATGTCTAGGTTAATCCAATCACCTTGTTGGCCATTTAACCACTTTGCAAGTTCTTCTCGTTTGATTGAGATAGAACCTTTAACAAAATCAGGTGCGTTGTCTCTTGGTTTTTTAATAATTAAACCATCTACAAATTTAGCTTGTTCCATATCTTCTCCTTGCTATTGACTTATAAGTATCTAAATGACTACTTACTCTCTTCTTCTGTTCCTCGTTTAACGAGTTCCAAAATTCTAATTTTTCCTCTTTACTTGCATCAATCAATCTAATTGCTTTTGCGTTCAATACTCCTTGACCTGATCTAGTTAGCCTAGAATCTTTTTTACTTTGCGCCATAATTCTTTCTCAAATCTTCTAAGTGATTTGTTTAATTGTAACAGTTTATTTACCATATAACTCCACAAACTTATTTACCTGTTTCAGGTGGTATTCCTGCGTCCCATACACTTCCTCGAACTTTGATCTGCCCATGCCATGTATGCCGTTCTCACTTCTGTGATGCTCCCAACATAGTGGAATCGTAAACTCATCATTAGCCTTCATTGCCATACCTTTGTAGTTATGACCGATTAGATGATGAACCTCTGGTGTAGGTCTTCTGCAAATACAACAACCATATCTGCTAAGTGCATTACATCTTTTCTTACGTTCATTTTTAGTCATGGATTCCCCAATCTCGGAGATACGTTTGCACATCTTGTACACTATATGCAACTTCCACTTTGCAACCAGTATCCGTAATTTTTCCAAATACTTCGATTTGAGTCTTAGAAACTCTACCCTTAGGAGTGTCTGTCTTAGGTTTTTTGACTTCAATAAAATATGCTTTACCATCGTTTAATATACATAGGTCTGGGATACCAGCCTTTAGTCCCTCTCGTTTAAATTTTGATGCTGCAGCCTTGGACTTGTTCGATCCGTTAGGAACAGCGAAATAAAATATTTTGTTTAAATCAAGATACTGGCATATTGCCACTTGAACCTGATGTTCTGTATCTCTCATTTTTCCAGTTTTTCTAACTCATCGAGTGCAACATCAGCTAATGCTTGAATACCCTCTTCCTCGCTAAATTTCTCAATCCTCATTAGTATTTCTTTTACTATTTTGATTGTATTTTGTGTTTCTTCATCCATAACTTAAATTGGTTTTTAAGCCACCATTTATTATCATTAAAATATTGCTTTGCATCTTTGCAAGTAATCTTGTATTCAAGACTTTCATATTTGTGTCTCATATACATTTCTTGCAGCCATCTTTGAAATAAACTTGTCCGCATAGTTTCCCCCTTTATATCTATTATATTGTTTTTAGGATTAATCGGTGCATTTCATCGACAGAATTTGATGTATCGTAATTCTTGACTCTTTGGTTGTCTATTCTTGATGTCATCTTTCTTAGTTTCTTACTGATTAAATCTTCAATAGACTGAAAGTCTTTATTGTGAAGTCTGTTATAGACTGTTGCTTTCTTAATAGGTGTTCCGTTCTTTTCTTTATACAGTTCCATAATGTTTTCAACTGTAGTGTATTCGTTACTGGGTAATTTGTATAGTTTGCTGTATGGCATTAGTTTCTCCTAATTTAATTAAAGTAGCGACTTAGGGCCGCAAGTCCCATCGTTTGCCTTTAATGACGAGGTTTAGTAGAAGTGTAGAGATAACCCCGACTGTCCAATACAGGTGATGAACCCGACAGTTAGCTAATTATATGACTAACAATCATTAAGACAATGTTTAATGCTACTAACTCCATTACATTGCCTCTTGTTCTTGCATATCTGCAACCCCTGAATCAATATCAATTGACGGGAACAGTCTTAATGCGTAATCGCAAATCTGAATCAAATTCTCTTCATGCGCTTGTCTAAATACTTTCATTGCTAATTCATAAGATGTATCGTCATCTTTAGTTACGCAGCCATCAAGTATTTGTTTCGCTTTCATTACTCGATCACCGACAACTTGTGACGCAGGTTTTGGTTTACTGGGGGCTACTTTCTCTCCCTGGTAAATGTATAAACCTAATCCGTGTCTTGCAATCGCTTTAGTAATTGACCTTTGTATTGCGCTGTTTACATCAAATGATGTTAGTTTGTCTAATGGTATCGACTTGTTGCGATAATCAAGAACAGGTAAATATTCTATATGTTCTTGGCCTTGTATCGTAACCCCTGTCTTTACCCAGGCATTTCTACCATCATGGTGGTAGTTCCACCCATCCACATTCTCATAAATTGTATATTGTGAATCTGGATATTGTCTTTTAACTTCACCCCAAGCCCATGCCCAAGATAAATACGTTAAACCATTCTTTTCTTCTGTGTGTTCATTAACATCAACAACACTTAGTGTATTAAATACATCACTCATTATTATTCTCCTTTTCTCTCTCTAAATCGTGGTCGATTAATTTAACCATTACCCACATTGAGTATAGTACCACAATTGCGAGTAATAGCTCTACAAAACTAGGCATCACCTAGCCTGTATTCACCCCAAGATACTTTATTGCCATATCTGTTTAAACCTTTTTTCATTACAGTTTGAACATCAACACCATCTTGTCTAAGACCCATAATTACATCAGGCAAGTTCCACACTCCAAGTTCGTTAATTGCAATCTTTCGATCCACATAACCAAACTCTTTCATTGCTCTTAAAACATCATTTTTCTGGCTCATTACTCTTCCTCCTCTTCTAAGACGGGTTCACAATGTTCCCCGCAAGAATTACAAATGTCAGTCCATTTAACCGCTGCACCGCAACAGTTACTTACATAACCACTTTCAAATTCATCTCCGTATGTATAACTCATATCTCCCCCTAAATATTAACCTGGATTGCACCAGTCATTATTAACATAAGAATCACAAATCCTGTCATAGCGATTAGTGGATAAACAAACTCTTCAACAATATACTTTCTGTCTCTTTTACTCATTTCAAACTCTCCCTCAACCAGTTCTCATACTCGGTTTTTACTTTAGGTTGATTCATATAATAATCTGCAATCTTCTTATGAGTTTTAGTTGCGTCTGCACCTTGTAAAGCTGCATTTGCTTCTTCTGGTGTGATGATATTTCTACCTATCATCTCTGCATATACTTCGTGTGAATACATTATCTCTCTCCCCAAATAGAATCTGCAATCGTCTTGTTTACTTCGTCTTGTCTAAGTAACTGCATTGCTCTGGATTGCTTCTCATTAATATCCATATACTCAATCTCTGATTCAGCGTCTATGGTCTCTCTAATCCAACGTGGTAAACTAATCCACCACTCTTTGTATTCAAAATAATCTTTCATTAGTCTCTCTCTTATTTATTTTTGGTTGCATATACAACCATATTTTCGTTATCCATGTTTTCTGTTGTATTGCATTCAATTAATTCTGAACCCCATACATAACTAATTGCCTCAGCAAATTTGTTATAGTCTTTTTCATTAATCAATGCGTAATACTCTCCTACAGGAGAAAAGCTTTTATATTCTTTCGCAATATTTAAAAACTTATTAAAGTTTGCAATTATTTGGTCGTGTGTATATTTGACTTTTTTGTCAAATTTTGGGTTTGTTACTAATGTTAATCCCATATATATCTCCTACTATTTTGTTTAAAGTTATAACCATTAAAAGATTTGGTTATGGGGGTATTATAACAAATATTTTTATGTGTGTGGAATATTTTTATAAATATGTTTGATTACCTCTACAGTCCAACCATTACCTAACATTTTGTATCGCTGCGTATTAGATACACCTTCTGTATATCCATCTGGAACTGTTTGTAATCTTTCACATTCTAGTGGGGTAAGTTTGCGATACTGTACATCTGTGATTAATATATTAGGTTTAGTCACAGTATTAAGTGTTGGTGATTTACCAGTATCTTTATAGACACGTTTGTTTATATCGTGACCTTCTAGGTCTAATGCTGTTGCAGCCTGATGACACAATGCAGTTTTTCTATACTCTCTTAATTCACAAGGGCCTGTTTTTACCTCTTCACTAAATACTACTTGTCGTCTTGATTTATTAAAGTATTGATTAAGGTTTCCACCTTTGAAGTAATTAGCATCTATACAATAAGACTTTTCTCTATCTACTTGACCATCTTCTAATACATCTTTAAGAACTATCCCTCTATCTTCTGGTTGTTCTATACCTTCTATGTTAGTCCAGTAATATCTTTGTCTGCTTTGTGCAGAGACTAATGCGCTGTTAATTAATATTTTATTAACGTGACCCAGTGCTTCTTGTGTGTGGTGTGTAATGTAAGACTCAAACTCTGATTTCATCTTGACGTTTTCCATCAAGAATTTAGCGTTCGGATTAAAGAACAATACATTTTGCATAATGTCTAACATCACCCAAAATAACTTACCTCTTTCATCTCGATCACCTAACTGTTTACCTGCTACCGACCAAGCTTGACAAGGGAAGCCTCCACTAATTAAATCGATAGATGACCAGTCAATGTCCCAACTTCTCCACTCTATTACAGAACCTAGTTGAATTGTATCTGGATAATTTTTCTGTGTGACTTGGATTGCGTATTTATCTATTTCAGCTGCGTAATACTTATCTACATCATATCCTAACTGATTTAAAGCAATCTGACCACAAGACATTCCATCAAATAAAGACAGTACATTCATTCTCTCACTCCCAAACAAAAAACATTAGTTTAGCATAGTCTTTTAAATAATGCTAGTCTGGTGTCCATAACTACAGTAGTTACTAAACTTAAATAACACCATATATATGGTTAATAAAAATCTACTGTAGAAACGGACATAGAGGTGGGTAGGCGAGAAGAGGAGTAATTTGAGGAATTACTTTTGCTTTTTTTGAGAGAGAGTCTAACCTACCCAATGAGTAAGATACACTATTTCTTACAGTTGCAACCAGTTTTTTGTGTGTCAAATAATTTATCTGCTAACTTGTAAACCAAGTTCCTCATACCAAAGATAACTAAGACTAATACAGTCAATATAGTTGTGTACCATTCTGGGGCCTCAGCAAGGTTTGTCCAAGCTTCTTTCATTGTCATTTCACTAAACATAGGTGTTACAAAATTAACAACTACAGGCAATGAGAACACCATCACAATGAACTCGTCTTTCCAAGAGTTCTCCATTGACTCTTCTTCAATCTTTTTAATTTCTACTTCTTTATCCATTTCCGCTAAGTGGGTTATCTAAAAACTTCTGCATTTTATCATTGAGCCTGTCCTCGACTTCTTTAATATCTAATCTAAAGTTTCTTAAATCGTCTTTAGTATCTCGCTCAATATCATCAACAATATCACTAACTCTTCTGATGTCACCTTTTAAATCCTCTTTGATTGCATAAATATTATCAT
>Ga0181590_10005315_pt1 | contig 10641 bp, 13 predicted proteins | sample 071ome_34_FD_132446 | JGI IMG/M metagenome (GOLD analysis project Ga0181590, IMG submission 132446) | Coastal salt marsh microbial communities from the Groves Creek Marsh, Skidaway Island, Georgia - 071411BT metaG (megahit assembly) | ecosystem: Environmental > Aquatic > Marine > Intertidal... | reverse complement strand
GTAACTATATAACAAAATATTTAAAAGAAAAAAATAAAGAAATTGTAGAATTAACAAGAAAAGATATTGATGCTTCAAAAGTTTCGTTTGATATTTTAAATAATTTATTTAATGAAAAAAATATTTCAAATAAAGATATAGTTATAAATTGTATTGGTATAATACCACAATCACATAAAATTAATGATACATCTATCAAAAATTATTTTATAATTAATTCATTATTTCCAATAATGTTAAGTGTATTATGTCAACAAAATAAAGCAAAATTAATACATATTACTACTGATTGTGTGTATAACGGTAAACAAAATGGTAATTATACAGAATTAGATAAATCTAATGAAGTTTCTGCGTATGGTGTATCTAAATCACTAGGAGAAAATTGTTTAAATGCCACAATTATAAGAACATCTATTATTGGTGAAGAAAATAGAAATAAATATTCCCTAGTTGAATGGATTAAAAGTAATAAAAATAATAAAGTAAAAGGTTATACAAATCATTATTGGAATGGTTTAACATGTCTACAATTATCTAAAATAATAAATGAAATAATTGATAAAAATTTATTTTGGAATGGTATACGCCATATTTTCTCTCCATCACATGTTTCAAAATATGATATAGTTAAAATGGTAAATGAAATTTATAAATTAAATATTGATATAGAAATGTTTGAAACAGATCAACCAATAAATAAAACTTTATCTAGTATTTATAATAATTTATTTACAATACCTGATTTAAAACAACAAATTATTGAATTATATAATTATAATAAATAAAAATAGAATTAAAAGAACCAATAATAATTATTATATATGTATAATATCATAACAATATCAGGTATTAGACCAGATTTTATTAGAATGTCTGCTGTATTTAATAAACTTGATAATGATTCAGAAATAAATCATATTCTCGTTCACACAGGACAACATTATGATGAATTATTATCAGGTATATTTTTTAAAGAATTAAATATTAGAAAACCAGATTATATATTAAATACTGGAAAATCAGGTGGTTCACATTATCATCAATTAAGTTATTTATCTACTGCGATAATGGATTTAATAAAAGATAATGATTTGAAACCTGATATAATTTTATTCTTAGGAGATTCTAATACGGTTTGTGCTGCTTTACCATTAAGAAAAGAAGGTTATAAAATTGGTCATATTGAAGCAGGTATGCGATCATTTGATAAACGTATGTTAGAAGAAATTAATAGAACTGTATGTGACCATTGTAGTCATATTCATTTTGTATATCATGATGAATATAAAAGATTTTTAGAAAATGAAAATATAAAGGATCATGTTCACGTTGTCGGTAATACAATAGTAGAAGTATGTAAACCTTTTATACCTAACGAACCAAAAAGAAAAGATATGATATTAATGGATATTCATAGACCTGAAAATTTCAAATATAAAGAACGTATGATAAATATTTTGAAATATGCTAATGATTGTGGAAAAAAATACAATTTACCTGTAAAAATGTTGAATTTCAAAAGAACTACAAACTTCATGAAAGAATTTAATATTGAAATGGGTAATGTTGAATTAGTTGATTTAATGGGTTATAAAGAGTATTTAAATACTATATATCATTGTAAATTTGTCATTTCTGATAGTGGAACAGGACAAGAAGAACCAGCTATTTTTAATACACCTGTAATTGTTCCACGTGATTTTACAGAGAGACCACAATCTGTTGAAGGAAATTGTAGTTATATGTTAAATGTTAATAATAATTCAGAATTTGAAGATAGTTGGAATTGGTTAAATAATATAGAATGTGGAGAATTAAAGATTGACTTAGAATGGCTTGGAAATGGTAATACAAGTGAATTAATCCTTAAACATATTAAAACATTTTTATAAAATGAAAAGTATGTAAAAAGATTATCAACAAAAAAACGAAAACCTAAAAAATATCTAGATTAAGTCGGTGTTTTAAATATTCAAATGTGTAAAAAATTTAAATAAATTTAACTAATATTAATTATAAATGGATATTTATGATTATGAAAATGATGAATTTAATGAAATTATAGTTAAATTATTATTAAGCGAAAATCCAGTATGGATATCTAGATTTGGAGGTTCCGATACAGACGAATATAATATATATTTATATCAACGTATTTTTACTAAAAATATGATTGAACGTATTAGAAAATTTAATGGATTTTTTTGCAAAGATACTTCACAAAATGTGGAGATTTTTAATAAAAGTGTAGAATTATATTTTAAATCTTTAAAAAACTCTGACATTGTATCTATTTGTACACAATCGTATATTGATTCATATATTAATAAAAAACAAAATACAATAGGTAAACCAATTGTTTCATATAGTTGGATAGAAGCATTTACTCCATTTTTTAAATCATTTAAAATTTGGGGAGAAAATAAAAAAATATTAGTAATATCTCCATTTAGTGAAACAATTAATTATCAAACAAAAAAAAATAGAATAAATAATATTTTAAAATTTGATTTTCCAAATTGTAAATTTGTCACATATCAAAGTCCAATAACCTATAATGTAGATGAGTATGATAGTGAATATTTTAAAAATGTAACAAATAATTATAACGACTGGATACAATTAGTAGAAAAAATGTGTAATGATATTAAAAATATTGATTTTGATATAGCTTTTATATCTGCCGGTATATACACAATGTATATTGGTGATTATATAAAAAATATAGGAAAAAAATCAATATATATTGGTGGTATGTTAAATGTTTTATTTAATATATATGGTGCTAGATATGATACACCATTTTTTAACCAATTTATAAATAAAGAATATCAAGTTGATGTAATGGATAATTTTCATGATTTAGTATCTAATAATGCATTATATGTAAAAAATGAAATTCTTGGTGCATATATGAGACCAAAATAATATAATAATAATAAAATAATAATTATTTAATTAGCAAATAATTATTATTATTTTCCAAATACTTCATACATATACAACGTATTTGCATGGTTACCTCTATTATGTATAATTTTAAAGTTTTTTTCTATTTTTGTTTTCCACCAATCATTATTTTCTTGAATTAAATGAAGTTCAATACCATCAATAATATCACTATGATTTGCCACTGCTATAATACAATATGGCGATAACTTACGAAACGTATCTAGTATATTATCAATATATTTATGTTCAATATGTTCTAAAAAATCTAAATTTATTAATGCGTCATATTTATTTTTTAGTAAATTATTTCTGTCATTTTCATTTGTAATATCACATGTTATAAAATTATTAATAAAATTTAAATTATGAAAATTATTTAAATCAACAGATGTAATTGATACATTTGGAAAATATTGGTAAATCATTTTTAATACATGTCCACGTCCACTTCCAATATCAATTAATGAAAATTTTTGTTCTGGTGTAAATTTTGTTTTTAAATATTCTATAGTCCAATTATATTGAATATGATGTTCCGAACTATATTGTTTATTACTAAACGCAGTTTCATAAATTTGTTTGTAATTCATTAAATATATATATATATACATATTTAAGTTCTATAAACCTCTTTATATTTTTTTGGATCACATCTCAATAATCTGATTTTATCTTTTTCTTCGTTTTCTTCTTCTTCTGGATGTTTTACAAAAAATGCTTTTACCCTTTTATTTTTATCATTATATTGTTCACTTACATATGATAATGTTAAGAATATACGTTTTTCACCATTTTTACAATTTACAGGATGAGGATTTCCATGCCAAGAATAATCATTACATTCAAACAAAACCATGGTATTAAATTTTGGTAAAATTCGGTCAACACATCTTGTAATCTTTGCATCATTATTACAAGCATTATCTCCCTCCCAAATTTCTAAATGTCCTCCATTCTCTTCTTTCCAATCTTTACTCAAGTAAATTCCTAATGTTAATTGCTTTTTTTGTTTTGTTTGTGGATGTAAACCAGCATCTACGTGAATATCTAAATGATCTCCATCGTTATATTTGTGAATACCCCACCAATTTTTTGTAGGATCATTCATAATTTCAAAACCCATTATAGACGATAAATAATCTAAAAAATATTGACTTGTTAATTCATTAAATAATTTTTTACAATTTTCAGGCATATTATTTTTATCTCGTAATGTAAACTTATGTTCTAAAGGATTTTGATATCTATCCCATTCTTTATCATTAATATTGAGAATTTCATTTTGTACTTTTTTTGCAAATGTTTCATCTAAAACGTTATCTACTTTTACATATGGAAACGGTTTAATATTTCTAAAACACTTATCTATATTTATATTCATTATTTCATGATTTTTTAATTCTAATAAATTTAATGAATGTAAATATTGTTTTAACTCAAACTTTGTAAATGGATTTATTTTACTATTATAATCTTGAATTTCACAATTTGATACTACATTTTTATATGGTGGTTTAATAAACATATATCCTGTTTTATTATTTCTAATTAATCTCATTGATTGTGTTTCATTAATTAATGATTCAAGCATTTTTTCTCCTGGACGTAAAGGTATTTTCTTTATTGGTTTATTATACATTACAGAAAATATTTCTATCAAATCTTTTATTTTACATGAAACTAATTTTGGTATTACTATATCACCACTCTCACCATATTGTATCGCATGATTAATTAACTCAACACTTTGTTCTAGTGTCATAACAAAACGTGTCATTCTCTCATCTGTTAATCTAAAATGTGTTATTTCATTATTATTACCTATACTATGTAATATTGGAATAATACTTCCTCTTGAATTCAATACATTTCCATAACGAACACAAACAAATTTTATATCTTTTATATATCTTGATTTTTCAACAAATAATGATTCTGAAACTGCTTTTGCCATTCCATAAATATTTACTGGACTACATGCTTTATCTGTACTTATAAAACAACAACATTTTAGGTTTGTTAATTTATTTTGATTATCTTCAATTACATCTAATAAATATTGATTACCTAAAATATTTGTATTAATACATTCATTTGTTTCATACTCACATTTATCAATATGTTTTAATGCGGCAGCATTAATTATAATATTAAAATTATGACGTATAAGTGTTTGTTTAATCTTATCTTTATCAGATATATTACCAATTATATATTTCAAACGTTCATGATTATTATATTTCATATTCATTTTCCAATGTTTACATTCATCACGTGAATAAACAAATATTTCATTATTTATCAAAAATCTTTCAATAAATTTATTTCCCAATGAACCCGAACCACCTATTAAAAGTATCTTTTTATTTTCTAATTTCATTTATAATGATTAATTAAATTATAACATAATATTTATATCATTATAATTTAATATATCACTAAATATTCATATGTTTTACCAAATAATTCAAAACATAAAACGCAGCACCAAAACTTACACTATGTAATACAAATGCTTGTAACTTCATATCACCTGCTGATGTATAAAATGTTGCGAAGGTTTTTAAAAAAAATTCTTTTACTACTGGTAATTGAAAAATAAAATATAATATTGCTACCAATATTGGAATACTTAATTCATCAAATAATTTATCAAATGTTTCATCTTGTTTTTCTTTATTCGCATGCTGTCTTATTATTTCTTCTGTTGTTTGATGTTCTGTTATATAATCACTTACATTTTGTTTTGGTATATGGTTTGGTTGAACTTGTTCGTCACTTGTTACACGTGTTTCATCAATTGGTATATCTCTTGATGGTAAACTTAATGAACCTGTTTTACTAGCTTTTTGAATACCAGCTACAAATTGATTAAGGTCTTTATTTCTTTGTTCTTCTAGTTCTTGTGCTTTATTTTCTACTACCACATTTTCATTATTTTTCTCTCTTGTATCCATTTGTATATTTTGTTCTTGAACTGTTTCATTTACATTTGGTAAATCATTTAAATTTGTTGTGCCTACCATTTTAATATTTATAAATTAAAAATATCAAAATAAATTACGCATAACAATAATTACAATTTTTAGTTTATTTTTACAGTTTTCTTATTTTTATCACATGTTTTGGATTTTGGAACAAATTTATAGCATTTATCATTATGTCTATATAAAAAATTATTTATATTATCCATATTTGGACCTACAAATTCTAAACATCCATTTTCATCACATAATTTTCTAAATAAACTTGCAAGACCCAATCCAAGAATTATAGAAATTATTGTTCTACCAAGCATAGTATTTATTATTTTTAATAAATTGTTTATCATTATATAATACAATTAGTTAATTTTATTCAGTTAAATCAATTGATTCAAGTTGAACTACAAGCATTCCTGTATCTACACTATAGTTAATATCACGTTGAACATTATCAATCATGTCAGCTTTATCATTTTCATCCAAATTTACTATTCTTCCTCTCATTGTGATTTCATTACCTTCTTTTGTGTAGAATCCTTCTTCTGGTTCAAGTCTCAAATTTTCAGCACCTACCTCTTCATTCAAAGCTCGTTCAATGATAAATTTAAGAGCATCTTCCAATACATATTCAACAAATTCATCAGAACCATCTGTGTTTGGTTCAGGAACTGGTGGGACTTCTTCATCTTCTTCCAAATCTTCAGCAGGTCTAATTGTTACTTTGACGACGTAACCAACACTAGCAGCATTTCCTCCACGCATCATTTTCTTTTTTCTGCGAGTTTTTCTGGCCTTTTTACCACCTTTTTTGTTTTTTCTAATACTTTTCAATTTTTTCTTTAATGTTTTCTTTCCGTGTTTTCTGGATTTTTTATTGTGTTTTTTTGATTTCATAGTGTGTTTTTTTCCTTTTTTGTGATGTTTTTTTGTCTTTTTACTGTGTTTTTTAGCTTTTTTGTATTTACCTCCTTGTTGTGGTTCTTCTTCTTGTTCCATATCTTCAACATCATTATCATTACCTTGATCCATATCTTCAATATAATTATCAATACCTTGTGGTTGTGGTTGTTGTTCTTGTGGAACTTCTTCTTCATCGTCTAAACCTAATAATCCTATTAAGTGTTGTCCCATTCTTTCAATATTACGTCCGAGTTCTTCTTGTTGGTCCATTTCTATAAATTATAAAAATACTTTATTTTTATCAATACTGAACTGGTATATCTTTTATGTTTTCTTTACCTACACAATCTTCTTCTTGTGGTTCTAAAATAAAACAATTCCCTGTCTTATCGACATAATCTATATTCATGTAATTGTTTGGTGTAGGATAAACATTTACTTTTGTATTTAATGGTGTTGAAATATAAACAAATAATATACCTATTAAAAAACTCGCTAAAAATAATGGGAAATTTATAAACTTTAACATTATATATTACTTACTTAAAATTTTTTATTACTCGTGGTTCTCTCGATATATCATCTTCTAAATCTTCTAAATCATATGGTTTTTGAACCAAATATGAAATATTATTTTTACATGGTAATTTACCATAATCATCACATTCAATTCTATTTACTTTATAGCTTAATACTCTTATATTTTCAGCAAGTTCACTTATATTTTCATTTAATTTTTCTACCATCTCTCTAATTAAAGACATATTTTCTGTTTCATCAAAATCTTTTGCTAAATTATTTAATTCGCTTATTTGATTATTTAATTCTTGTTTAGCTATCAATATTTTATCTTTATTTAATTCATTATTCAATACATCCATATACTTTTTCTTAAATCTCATTACTGCTGATTCTGTTTCAGCATATTCATTTCTTAATAATTCAAAATTTTCAATAATATCACTTTCTGATTTATAATTAAACAATAAATCTAATTTATTTCTTATTATTTTCTCTCTTAATGCTTCTGCATCTTTTGAAAATTCTTCATAAATTGTTCTTACACTATAATACATTCCTCTATCTATCTCTATATCTAAATTACATGGTGTTGATTGATTTCCACATACTGCTCTTAAAACACCTTTTTCATTGCTAAATATTGTTCCTCCTGATTTTTTACAATTAATACATTTTTTCTTTATTTCTATAATTTTCTTTCTTTTTTGTTTTTGTGTTAAAGTTTTATCGTTTATAATTTGTTTTTTCTTACGATTTACTTGTTCTTCATATCTATTTTTTAGTTCATAATATTGTTTTAAGGCATCTACTATTTTATCATCCATTATATATTAGTTATTTAATATTTTATTTTCTGGATGATTATCCCATGAAGGAAGATTTGTAATTAAATTGTTATTTGCTCTATTTTTATTATGTTGTATAAAATGTAATTTAGACATTATATATTGATATTTCTCTCTTTGTTTTCTTTCTAATTCTTCTTTTGAAGGTTTTCCTTTATATTTATAGTAAAATAAACCACCTACTACTATAACAAATAATAAGGTAAACAATATATTGTATAATATATTCATATTATCATTCTTAACTCTATTACATTCTTTTAATGTTTGAGAGACAAAATATTTCACTCCAGGTTCTATTAAATTCGGATTATTTGAATTCATTTTATTTATATATTAATTATATAAATGTCAACACCAACAAATGCACTTTTATGGTTTATGATTACAACCACTATATATTCTATATTACAATATATAGTAGGTGAAAGTAATATTTTATACATTATCTATTTATCATTCATAATAATAGGTCAATTTATTATAAATATTAACTTAACAAAGAATTTATGTGGTTCTATTCAATGGTTAACAACTTTATCAGCTACAATCATTCCATGGACTTTAATATTTGGCGCAGTCAATATTTTATTATCTATATTCCCTGGTTGGCTTTCACCATTTTCAAATACTTTTGGTTATGGTTTTGCTAAAATTATGGGAGTTGATAAAGTATTTGACGAAATCTTCTTACAAGAAACTTCAAATAGTTCCGTAAGAAAATACTTAGACCTTATTTATTCTAATAAAGGTTTATTAATAAATGAAATAACACCACAAAACTTTGAAAATTTCTGGACTAAATCATCATCATTATTTAAATCTGGTGTTGCCAATAATCAACAATTAAAAAACAAATTATTAAGTTTAGTAAATCTTAAAAATATTGTATCATACTATGTTTGGTTCATGATTGTTGGTTCCATAGTTACAACTGTTAGTTATAATTACATTGTAAATTCTAAATGTTCTTTATCTGTAGATGAAATCTCAAAAAAACACAGAGATTATGAGAGAAAATTAGATGAAGAAATGAAACAAGAAATTAATAAACAAAAACGTGTATATCACTTATATGATTAATTTTATTAGTAATTTAATCTTGGAAATGTTAAATAATAAAGAACAAAGAAATACGATAATATAGCTAAAACAATTGCTGCTAACCATGCTGGCATTATTGTTTTTCTTTTATAACCTACACCAAAATCTCTCAAACTACCATCTGTATTAAACATAAAATTAGGTTTTAACATATATAACATCGCATATAATGCTACAAATAATATTATTGAATATAATGTTATATTACTTCTTAACATTTCACGAGATAACAACATTTATAATATAATATATAATTATTTTATAAATATTTACAATCTGGTGGAATTAAACAATCCTTACTTATTCGTTTTAATAATTTAGTTTTTAAATTAGTTGACATCTCTGATGCTGTTGTATCAACTATTTCTATATATTTATCTTTTAACTTTTCGTTACTCATCCATTCAGGATATTGTTTATTAAATTCTTTTAACCAATTTATTTGTATTCCATATTCAGTATTTTTCAATAATTTCTCTCCATTATCCTTACCCCATCCTGTTTTTTCATCATTTACATACCATTCTCTTTTCTTCAAGTCAGTACAATGAACTGGACGATCTACTATATTCATTGGTTGTAGATTCTTTAATAATATATTCATCATACAATCCTTCTTTGTTTTCTCTAAATCTTCTATTCCTACTGCTAAATTTCTAGCAAAATCTTGAATTGTCATCGCATTTCTACACTGATTATCTAAAAACATATTTATATTGAAAATATTATTATTTATATTAACATTACTATCTTGTATTAACTTTTCTTGTTGTTTTATTAACTCATTTCTTAAATCCTTATTTTCTCTCATTAATTCAATTATTTCGTTAATATAATTACGTTCTTGAACCATTATACCACCTGTTGAACATAATTTTTTATGTCGAGATAAACCTGATTTATACTTATACTTTTTTCCACATTCACAATTATATGTTTGTTTTTCCGTATGTTTTAAAGTTTTCAAATGTTTGTTATAATCACTTATACTAACACATGTATATTTACAATATTCACATCTATATATTTTTGGTTTTGTTTTAGATTGTTCTGATAACATTATATTTATACTTATACTATTTCTATATTTATAAATATAAAATAATATTTGTGTTTATCTAGGTAATTTCTTCATATTATATATTTATATTTACTTAGGTAGTTGTAGATAAAATGGGTTCTAGGTAGTTTTTTTTATAGTATATCAAAAATAACCTACATTCATGTAGTGAGGAGTTTGAGGAGAAATAGTTACCATTTGTAAGCATTTAGTCATTATGCTCTTATTCATGAATATTTAATATTATTTCTATTATGGTGATTGGTTTAAT
>Ga0181590_10005311_pt1 | contig 10644 bp, 9 predicted proteins | sample 071ome_34_FD_132446 | JGI IMG/M metagenome (GOLD analysis project Ga0181590, IMG submission 132446) | Coastal salt marsh microbial communities from the Groves Creek Marsh, Skidaway Island, Georgia - 071411BT metaG (megahit assembly) | ecosystem: Environmental > Aquatic > Marine > Intertidal zone... | reverse complement strand
TCGCCTACCGGAAACGCAAACCACACACAAAACACTCCCCGTGGAAACCGGGGGATCGCGACTTCCTAACCGCGGAACAAACTCGTGCGCCAGTCCGCTCGTTTCCACTCGCGGCTTGCATGGTGCAGGACAAACGCCGTTGCGACTGACCGCCTCGGCGCAAGAAAGCCCCCGGTGGAAACCGGGGGATCGCGGTTACCTAACTGGCGGCAGGAATTTCGCTAATGCGAATCTTCGTTGCCACAGCCCGGTGGCCAATGCGACGACGGTAGTTTTTCCGTCGCCGGTACTTCTGCACATAGATCTTTTCGCCCTGCACCAACCCGAGCACTTCCGCCTTCACGACTGCGCCGTCGACTAGTGGGGCACCGAGTTGCAGTTTGCCGTCTTTGCTGACTGCCAGCACCTTATCCAGCACGAGTTCGCTTCCTGCCTCAACTGGGCGAAAGTCGACTTCGAGTTCCTGTCCTTCACTGACCCGGTACTGCCTGCCGCCGTCAGCAATGATGCAGTAGTGATGCCCACCACTAACCATGGTGTTAGCAGAAGAGGCGTCAGCAGATGTCGAGGTGGCAGCCATCACAAAAATCCTTGTCTCGTTTTTCGTCTTCCAGTCTCCGCCGCAGCGGAGAATCACTCATTGTAATCAGCCTCAGGGAAAATCCAGCCTCCCACGCCGGCCTGCTGGCTTTTGCAGGTTTTCGACGGCCAAAGGCCCGTTTTTGCGGCCTCAGGGAAACCGCACCGTCCGGCCACCGGAGTCCTTGGCCTCAATCGCCATGTGCTCAGGTGACGCACTATCGTTGCCAACAATGTGCAACTGCACATGAGAGGCGTCCTCAAACTGGGCAATCTCCCGCCGCTTGCGGTTGTTGATCCAGGTGGCCACCTCGTCATGAACGGTAATCGTCAGCCGGGCAATGTCTTCACGCGTTGCCGATAACTGCAGCATTCGCATCACCTCAATGGCCATGCTCTCAGCCGTCTTCACCATGCCGGTCCCGGCACAGGTCGGGCAGTCCTGAAAAATGCTTTTCCGCAGGGATGGCCGAATCCGCTGTCTGGTCATCTCAATCAGGCCAAACGGGCTGGTCCGCAACACTTTCGTCCGGGCGCGATCCCGCTTCATGGCGTCGTGCAAGGCCCGTTCAACACCACGGCGATACTTTTCCCGCCGCATGTCAATAAAGTCATTGACGATGACGCCGCCAAGATCTCGCAGCCGTAACTGCCTGGCAATTTCTTTTGCCGCAATCAGATTCATCTGATAGGCGTTTTCCTCGGCTGACTTCTCGGTGCGGAAACTTCCAGAGTTAACATCGATGGCCACCAACGCCTCGGTGGTGTCAATGACGATCGATCCACCACCCTTCAGCGGCACCTTTCGCTGATTGATCCGGCTGATCTCTTCTTCAAGCCGATACCGATAGAACAACGGTTCTTTTCCATCGTATAGCTGCAGGCGACTGGCGTACTTCGGCATCACCAGCTCAAGAAACTCGCGGGCCCGCTCGTAGGCGGCCTGGTCATCGATGAGAATCCGGCCCACATCTTCCGTGAACATGTCCCGGATTGTCCGGATGATCATGTCACTTTCCTGATAGATGTCGATTGGCGCAGAGTACTTTCGCATCCGGCGGACGATGCTCTTCCAGAGCCGCAGCAGATAGGCCATGTCGCGGGCCATCTCTGACTTAGTCCGCTCAGTCCCGGCGGTCCGAACAACAAAGCCAACACCCTTAGGCGGCTGCAAGGTCTGCATGATGTCTCGCAGCACCCGCCGCTCGCGTTCATTGTCGATCTTTTTGGAAACCCCAACCCGCCCCAGGGGCGGCATCAACACGAGGTAGCGGCCAGGTATTGAGATATAGGTAGACAGGGTCGGCCCCTTGGTGCCAAACCCCTCTTTAATCACCTGCACCAGCACCTCATCCCCCCGCTTCAGCACGTCCTGAATCGGCGGTTTGACACGCGGCCGGTCTCCAATACGGGGCTTCCGCCGGCGATCAGACGAGCGGCCACCATCATCGGACGAATCTCCTGCCTGCTTGCCCGGCTCTGTGAGCTCAAAGGCTTTGTCGGGGTCAAGCCCACCCTGCCGGTAGTACTGCGGTTCAATGTCACTAATGTGCAAAAAGCCATTGCGGCCGACACCGAAGTCGACAAAGGCTGCCTGGATAGAGGGCTCGATGTTCACCACTCGGCCCTTGTAGATATTGCCAACAAGGTTGTCCTGGCTGGTTCGCTCCACATAGAGCTCTTCCAGCACACCCTCTTCGATGATCGCAATGCGGCATTCTTCCGCCTGCGTCACGTTGATCAGCATTTCCTGTTTCATTGTCATTCTTTCTGTTGTTTGGCCTGCCGCCCTTCCTGCGGGCAGCGGCCGTGTCATCCGATTGTCTCCGCCAACAGGCGGCGCATTTGATCTCGTAGGAAGGCCTTCACCTCCCGAGCGCTAACCATTTCCAGCACCCGGGCGGCAACCGCCTCACATTCGGCGACCGATACGCTTCGGACCGCCTGCTTGATTTCAGGAGTGGCTGCTGCGGGCACACTCAGCTGCCGCAGCCCCATACCCAGCAGAAGCTGGGTGTACATCACACTCCCACTCATCTGACCACAGACGCTTGCCGGCACACCGGCCTCAGCAGCGATGTCGAGCGACCGCTTGAGCAGCCGGAGCACCGCCGGATCACAGGCACTGTAAAGATCCGCCACATCCTTGTTGCCACGATCAACCGCAAGTGTGTACTGGATCAGGTCATTGGTGCCGACTGAAATAAAATCAACCTCCTTCACGAAGGCATCGAGCATCATGGCAGCCGCCGGCGTTTCCACCATGATGCCGATCGACAACTTGGGATTGAAGTCGATCGCGTGTTCGGCAAGATCCTCCATCACATCGGCCAGCACCATGCGGGCCTGACGGAGTTCGACGATTGTCGAGACCAGCGGAAACATCACCCGCACATCACCGTGGACGCTGGCCCGCAGAATGGCCCGTAACTGGGTGCGAAACATCGGCAACTGCCGCAAACTCAGCCGAATACTCCGCAGGCCGAGGCAGGGGTTCCGCTCTTCCTCAGGGCTGGTCTCGGTCAGCATCTTGTCTGAGCCGAGGTCAAGGGTGCGAATAATGACCGGCTTGCCGTCCATCGCCTCGATCACTTTGCTGTAGGCGCGGTAGTGATCTTCCTCGCTCGGCTCATGGCGGCTGGTCAGATAAAGAAACTCGGTGCGGTACAGGCCAATGCCGTCACACCCCCGGCGAACGCACTGCTCGACCTCTTCCGGAAACTCTATGTTGCCGCTGATCTGCACCCGCACACCATCGGTCGTCTCGGCAGGCAAGTCCCGAAGTTGGCCCAACGATGCCGCCACGGTTTCGGCCGCCTCGACCTCCAGCCGGTAGCGGGCAATCGTCTCTTCATCGGGCTGGAGGATCACCACCCCCTGATTCCCGTCAAGAATCACCGGCTCACCACCAGAGACATCCGCCAGAAACGGCCCGATGCCGACAACGGCAGGAATCTCCAGTCCTTCGGCCACAATTGCGGTGTGACTTCCTGGCCCGCCCAACTCGGTGGCAAAGCCCTTCACGAAGCGACGATCGAGGCTCGCCGTTTCGCTCGGTGTCAGATTGTGCGCCAGCACCACCACCGGTTCTGAAATAGCCGCCAGTGTTTCCCGCCGTTGCCCGAGCAGGTTTCGAAGCAGGCTCTTCTCAATGTCATAGATGTCATGGGCCCGCTGCGAAATATGGTTATCAAGGCTTTGAAACACCTTGGCATACCGTCGCAGGGTGCGGCTGACTGCATATTCAGGCCACCAGTTGCGGTCCCGAACGGCACTGGTCAGTTCTTGCTGCAGCCGCTGGTCATGCAGCATAGCCAGATGGGCCTCGAAGATTGCGGCATACTGTTCGCCCAGCTCTTCACGAACCGCATCGCGGTTCTTGGCAATCTCAGCGGCCGTATCGGCAATCGCCGTCGACAGCCGTTGCAGTTCCGTATCGACTGCACTCCGAGCGACAAACCGTCTCGGAATTCGGAAGCCTTCGCTGTCGAGGACGAGTGCCTCACCAATGGTGACACCCGACGAAACAGCGATTCCTTGTAGTTTGAGCATGGGCGCTGGCAACGCGGGCAGCAGCCGTCACGCGGGGAGACCAGTCACAACAGGGTTCCCTGTTTGCAACGATCAACTTCCTGCGATTCGGGCGCCCGGCGGTCGCGTCTCCTTTAGTTTGGTTTTTTGGTCTGGTTCGAGCAGTACCCACCGTCTGACAGGCGTTGCTCTTTCGTCCTGGTTTCGACACCAGCCGAAACGAGGTCTGTGTTCGTTCTCACTCTGCAGCGACTCTAATGACCGCTGTCTGTCTCCCCAGCCGGTTCGCCGGGCGCCTGTTTCGCAGGCTTGGTTCCACTTAAAACTGTATTGTTGTTCGACTCGTTACCGGTCGTGAAATTGTGCTCAAACAGGCTGCCCAGGGCGTCGAGGGCCTCGCTGGCATCAGGACCGGTTGCTTCTAGCACCAGCCGGGTACCGGCCTCTGCGGCCAGGGTGAGCAGATCGAGAATACTCTTCCCGTCGACCCGCTGGGCCTTGCCAACAACCTCTATTCGTGACTGCCACCGTCGGGCTTCCCGCGCAACGAGATCGGCCGGACGGGCATGGAGCCCCTCTACGTTTGCAACAATTACCTCGCGGGATACGGTCTGATTCATCGTTCGATCGGTTTTGCTGTTTTTGTGCGGCTTCGTTTTTTGTTCGCTCGTTTTTTGTTCACTGTCTGTCCCGGCCGTGGCCCACTGAGAACCCCAACCCGTTCTTTCTTCCCCCTCTAACCACTGCAAGCCGTACCGCGAAGGCAGTTCTGCTTGCGGTTCAGGCAGTGGCTTCGCCAGCCTGCGGCTTCAGGAAGCGATGCTTTGGGCATCGGCCTCTTCCAGCATCCGCCACACATCCTGAGGCCCACCTGCCTCCTTCAACGCCTTGCAGAAGGCATCATCTCGGAGCTGACGAGAGATATTCTCAAGTGCTCGCAGATGATCCCCCGGACGGTCCGGCGGTGACACCAGCAGAAACAGAAGTTGTACTGGCTCACCATCAAGGCTGTCGAAATCGATGCCAGTCTGGCTGATCGCCACGGTGCCAATCAGCCGGCTCACGCTCGGATGCTTGGTATGTGGAACCGCGACCCCCCGGCCAATGCCGGTACTGCCGAGGTCTTCCCGCTTCATGATCGCCTTGACGATGCTTTCCAGTTCACCTGCGGCGATCTTTCCGGCATCGACCAGAGACTGCGCCATCTCGCGGATGACGCCTTCTTTATTGGTGGCAACCACGTTGGGCCGAATCGCTTCGACCGAGACAAAGTCTGAAAATTTCATGGTTCGTTCTTCGGTTTTCCGCTGCCTTAGGCCTTGCGGACTGTTTCGGCGTGCTTGTGATCCCGCAGTTTTTCCTTGTGCTTCCGCAGTTGCTGCTCCAGCTTCTGCACCGCACCATCGACACTCCGCCAAAGATTGGCTGATGTCTCATGACTGACAAGATCATGGAAGTGCTCAGCCGAGGCGATAATTTCGACCCCCGGCAACGATGTATTGGCAAAATCGACAGTCACATTCAGCGATGTGATCCGGTCGAAGTAGCGTCGCAGACGGGACACCTTTGAGGCGATTTTCGACTGGGACACCGGGCTGAGATGCCCGTGACGGGCGGAAACATTCACCTGCACGAGAGCAATCCTTTCTGACTGTAATGCTGTGGCAGGCCTGCCACAGTAAGAATGCGGCAGACATGCCGTCGTGGCGAGAACGTCGGGTGCTGAGGAATCCGTCGCGGGATTCTCAGGACCGGCCGGTCGCCGGCGGCCATGTTTGACCAGTTCGCCGGCAGGCCTCAGGAGGCGGGACGTCGCACGCCGCCCGATCCCGGGAGAGCCTGCGAACGGGCCGTCGAACTTCAAAGAGCATAGACCAGCCCGGGGAGCGGAACAAACGACTGCCGTTTTCCCGCAGTCTCACGGCTTTTCCTTCAGCGGCCATTCTCGCTCGTTGGCGACTGCATCCCGGCCGTCCGCGGCGTCAGCCGCTCCTTTTCGAACCGGTTTCGCCACCAGTCGGCCCCCTCCTTGCGCTCCTGAGCGGGCCAGTCCACCCGGTAGCGGAGGCGGTCGCTGTCAGACAGATCATAGAGTTCCTCAAGCCACTGAATTGCATAACGGCGCAGCAGCGGCTGCTCGTCCTCCAGCAGGGTAATCAACTGACTGGTCAGCCCTGCCAAGGATTCAGCAGGAAGAGTCCGGCGTGCAAGCTTGATGGCAATTTCACCACGATCCTGCGGCAGCCGTTCACGCAGCACCTGCTCAAGAAGACGAGCCAGTGATTCATCGGCAAGTGCCAGTGGCACAGTCTTGGCTTCGAAGGCTTCCCAGCGGCGTCTGCCCAGGCCTTCTGGCGGGAGTTCACTGAGCAACGCGACCAACGGGTCGTATTCGCCCAACAGAGCCAACGTCTCCGTGGCGATCATGCGATTTTCAATCCGGGAGTGATCGGCAAGTTCGAGCAGTGCCTTATACAGCGGGCCATCAGCCTCGACTGTCGAGGCCAAGGCCTCACAGGCTGCTTTTTCGTAATCCTCAAAGGCGACCTGCGGATTGACCCAGTCTGGTAAACGTTCAAGCGTTTCCCGACTTGCCGCGAGAGGATTATCCGCCACCCAAAGCAACTGTTCCCCGGCTGCCAATGAGGCCTTCTCATCAAGTCCCCGCAGTGGCCGGGCTGCCGCCAGTCCGCCAGCTTGTGTCTGCAGCCATTCAAGTGGTTGTTCCAGAGGAATAATCCGGGCCACCAATTGTTGTCTTCCTTGTCGTGCCGCCAGCAGTGTCTCCGGCACCCGCGTCACCTCGACTGCCACCTGCCCCGTTAGCCCTGACTGGACGAGGCCACTCAGGCCACCGGCAGTCAGGCCGAGGGTGGCGGCCTCATTGGTCGAACGCACAATCAGACTGCCGGCAAGCAGTTGGATCCGCCGCTCACCGGCTTCGTCAAACTTGAAAATGGCATGAGTCAGCGGCCGCATCCGGACCGTCACGCCGCCAATTTCAAACACCGGACTCATTCCTGGGGGCACGATAATGTCTTCATAGCCTTCCAGCAGTGAATGAGCCGAAAGCCCCTGCCAGCCATCAAATTCATCCCGGTTACTACCACGATTGCGATGCAGCACCACCCCCGTACCGATGCGGTCGTCATTGAGGAACTGGCCAAGCCTCGGAGGCGGCGGGACGGCCTCTTCCCCAGCACCACCAGCATTCGCAGTACCACCAGCATTCGCAGCGGGAATCGCTGCCTCCGGAACAATCGTCTGCGGGCCAGAGGCCACTGAGCCTCCGATCGCCATCGCCGTACCCTGCGGCACCTGCGGCCGGTTGGCCAGTGATGAAGGGGGTGGCGGCTGGCCTGAGCCAGCCTCAGCCGACCCAGGCGTGGTTCTGGCTGGCTCACCCGTCGGCGTACCAGGTTGAGAGGCTACCGTCTCGCCTGGGGCAGGTGTTTCAGCAGTTGTTTCAACTGGTGTTCCAGTTGGTATTTCAGTGGGCTGCGGCATGACCGCTGTGTTGCTGGCTGTCTCCGCTAGCGAGGAGGACGGGGCGGCTCCTTCTGGAGGCCGTGCTGGCTGAGACGCTTGGCCAGCCGCATGCTCGGCAGTTTGGTCGGTAACTTGTTCATCCACCTCATCGACGGCCACTACGGCAGGGTCTGGCTGGTCAGCCTGCGGCACTCCTGCAACGGGCGGGGGAGCCATGCCGCTGCGAAAGAGTTGCAGGCCAAGGACGCCCACAAGAACCATTAGCAACACGACTGCCAGCACTGCCGCCAGCGTGGCCAGCCGAGTCTGCCGTCGAGCCGGCGTCGGGGGAGTGGCTGATGATGGCGTCGCCGCCTCCTCGGCCTTGATGGCATCAAACTCCGCCCGCATGGAACGGGCGTTGGCCAATTCAACGGAGGGACCAGTTTCGTCAGCGAGTTCGGTGAGGTGCGCTCGAACCAGTTTGCCGACCCGCTGGCATTCCGCTTCGTTCAGTTCGGCTGTCAGTTCAGGATTGCTGCTGAGACCGGCCAGCAGCGTGTGGCATTCGGCTACTTCGCCCAGTTGCATTGATGACTCAATGCAGTTGGACTCAAACGTCTCAAGCTGATCTGAGGGCAGCGCGTTATCCAGAAACTCTGCAACACTCGACGCGCTTGTGGCCAACCCCTTCCCTGCCAGGGTAGGTGCGGGTAATTCAGCATTGCCGAGAAGTTTTTCAATCTGCTCGGCGATGTCTCGGGCAGCCTTATGCGAGCCGATCTTCTCGTCGAACTCTTGCTGAAATTCCGCCGGCAGAAGTTTGTCCCTCCAGGCCAGCAGGGTTCGCAGGGTTAGTCGCATGGGGTCAGTCTCCTGGCGGGGCCGCAGGTTACCTTCAGCCGGCAGTGACGGGGCTCTGTTTTTTCGAACGGCTTTTCGCCTGTCTACCAGTAATAGTGGCGGCCCAGAGCCAAATCCGTACAAATTTTTTTAGCCGCTGGTTTCCGGTGTTCCCCCCCATCCCCCACCCGGCAAAATCTGCCTTTTTTCACAGTGGTTGGCTGCCCGCGTCGAACCGGCGGGCGACGGGCTGCGTAAAAACGAAAGTGTCTCGTCCTTTCTCTTCTCTTTTTCGGATCTACGATGACTATTGAGGCACCCCTCTTCACCCCTCGTGGTGCGATGACCATGAACACGACTCTCCCTGAGGCAATTGAGCAGGCCCGCCAGACGATGCTGCTGCAGCAGGCGTCGGGATATGTCGAGTTGGCAGAACTGCTGGTGAGGCCGGAACAGCCGACACCTCCTTCGGCAGCGCGGCTGCTGGAGCGGGCCCTGGGCCTGCTTAATGAACTTTCAGAGCGTGAACGCGACCGCGAAGATGCCTGCCTGCTGCGGGGAGAGGCCCTGCGGGCGTTGGGCCGGTTTGCCGAGGCGTTACCGATTTTTCAGCGTGTCTGCAGCCAGCACCCCACTTCAATGCCGGGCTGGCTCGGACTGGGATGGTGCCTGAAGCGGCTCGACCGGCTGCCGGAGGCAATTGAGGCGTTAACCAGTGGTATCGCCGCGAATGGTGATGAGCCGGTGCTGGCCTACAACCTCTCCTGCTATCACTCGTTGGCTGGCAATGTTCTGGCGGCGATTGAGTTTTTGACGAAGGCCATTTCCTCGGATGACCGTTTCCGAGCATTGACGACCGTCGAACCCGATTTCGACCCGATCCGCGACGATCCTCGATTTGTGGCCGTAATCGAGCAGGCGGTATAACCTTTCGCAGTGGGATGTTGGCTACACGAGCAGCCGCCCACTGTCACAAAAAAATCGCCGACGCGAACCAGGGGGCGTGGCGAAGGACGCCATGACCAACCCGGCACTGCAGGAAGTCATCGCCCTCTTGGGCCATCCAGCGGCCGGCAACCCTGCGCAGTATCTCTTTGAGCGAGTGGTTGCCCGCGACTCGCTCGACTGGCGTTTCCTTACACTCGAAGTTGTCCCTGAACGGCTGCCCGAGGCGCTCGCCGGGATTTCCGCCATGGGCTTCCACGGCTGCCTGTTGGCCGGTCCACTGCGACAGCCTGCCGTTAACCTGGTGGCTTCGGTGAGCCCAGCCGCCCATTTTGCTGGCGGCTGCAATCTTCTCGAACACCACGACGACGGCCGGCTGATCGGCCATCTGACGCAGGGGCGTGGTCTGCTGGAAGCAATCCGGCTGCACACTGACCCGACTGCCGCACCTGCGGTGATCATTGGCACTGGCCTCTTGGCTCGGGCAACCGCCTTGGAATTGACACTGGCTGGAGTGCCGGAACTGTTGATTGCAGACCCCTGGGATGATGATCCGACCGACTTTGTTAGCGCGGTCAATGCGGTGGAAGGGGGACAGGCGGCCACTCTGCCAGCAGCGGGCATGGTCTCTGTTCCTGAGGCCGCTGGCTTGGTCATCGCCGCCCATGACAGCCGGCCGCTACCCGAGGGCTGCCAGCTTCTCGATTTCCGTGACGATCTTGTGGTTGCCGATGCCTCACTCGCCCCGCAGACCTCGCCGGTGTTAGCAGCGGCGTCTGCTGCCCGCGCCTGCCGCGTCGACGGGCTGGAAATTGCCACCGCGATCATGGCAATCAACTTCCGTCAGCTCACTGGCATCGACCCTGATACCGACCTGCTGCGGGAAGCCCTCGACGAGTTCCTCGACTGCTGATCAGCACCGTTCCGATCCCCCGGTTGCCACCGGGGGGCTTTCATGGGGCAGTCGCCCACTCGTTTTGTGCGTCAACCGCCCAGCCGTTCGATCTTCGTGACCATTGCAGTGGCACTACTGCGAACTTCTCCCACCGGGTCCTTCTGCAGTGACGCCACCAGCTCGGTTACATCGGTTGGAGGCTTTTCTCCGGTGGCATCGACCAACAGAGCCACGCCGCGAAGGGCATTGATGACAACCAATGCTCGCTTATACCGCTCCGATTGAGCCTGGGCCTGCTCTGGTGAGTCTGGTGCAGCCGGGGCGGTGTCCGGCTGGGAAAGCATTTCGGCAAGCGTGTCATAGGCTTCGCTACGACCCAATCG
>Ga0181590_10005310_pt1 | contig 10644 bp, 7 predicted proteins | sample 071ome_34_FD_132446 | JGI IMG/M metagenome (GOLD analysis project Ga0181590, IMG submission 132446) | Coastal salt marsh microbial communities from the Groves Creek Marsh, Skidaway Island, Georgia - 071411BT metaG (megahit assembly) | ecosystem: Environmental > Aquatic > Marine > Intertidal zone... | reverse complement strand
TGATTTATACTTTAATCTTCGTTTCTACTTAACAAAGCGTCCTGGCTGTAAGCGAAAAGAAAAGGAAGGAGGGAAGCGAAACTCCGCTGATTGTGTGAAGAACTAGCATTTATCTTTTTCAATAACTATTTGTGAATACAAAAGGGATTTGGAATCACTTTTGCAGAAAGTGTTTATCTATTTTTAAAATTCAGAGTCAGATAAACTTATGCGCAAAATATATTTCATTTTACTGGTTGTTTTTGGAGGTGTTGGATTAAGCTTTTTAACCAAAGAAAAAGCTACAGCTTCTCAAGATCATATTGCAAGGGTTAAAGTTCCAGAGTTTACAAAGATTGAGTCAGCTTGGGTTGATTCAGTTTTGAAATCTTTAACATTAGAGGAAAAAATAGCTCAATTAATTATGTACCCTGTTTACACAAAAAATGGGGAGGAAGAGCTATCCAAAATTGATAAATTAATTAATGATTACGGTATTGGAGGATTGATATATATGCAAGGTGGTCCTGCTAGACAGGTAAATGCGCATAACAGATTTATGGCTAAGTCAAAGGTGCCTTTGTTGACTTCCATAGACGGAGAGTGGGGAGTTAAAATGCGTTTGGATTCGGTTATTCAATTCCCACGTCAAATGCTTTTAGGTGCTATTCAAGATGAATCTTTAGTTTATGATATGGGAGTTGAGATTGCTCGTCAGTGTTCTTTAACTGGTGTTCATGTTAATTTTGCGCCAGTGGTTGACTTAAATGTTAATCCAAACAATCCGGTAATCAATTCCCGGTCATTTGGAGAAGTTAAGGAGCATGTAACAAAATTGTCATATTCATATATGAAAGGAATGCAGGATAATAAAGTTTTAGCGTGCGCAAAACATTTTCCAGGGCATGGTGATACTGATGTTGATTCACATCTAGGATTACCGGTGATTAAACACTCAAAAGAAAGGTTAAATGAAGTCGAGTTGTATCCTTTCAAAGCTTTGATTGATAGTGGTATGGGAAGTGTAATGGTTGCGCACTTGTATATTCCTTCTCTTGATAAAACGAAGAATAGAGCTTCAACACTTTCTCCAGCCATTGTTCAGGGCTTGTTAAAAGATTCATTAGGATTTAAAGGGCTTGCTTTTACCGATGCTTTGAATATGCATGGTGTTAGTAAGTACTATGAAACAGGAGAGGTGGATTTGTTAGCATTACTTGCAGGTAATGATATATTACTTTTCTCTCAAGACGTAGGAAAAGCAATTGAGTACATTAAAAAAGCAGTTGATAAGAAGAAGATTTCTGAAAAAGAGATTAATGAAAGAGTGAAAAAAGTACTTCAGCTCAAAAATTGGTTAGGGTTAAACGAATTCAAGCCTTTATCTACTGATAGTTTAATTGCCGAATTAAATACTGAGAAAGCTCAGTTAGTGAGAAGAAAGTTGGTTGAAAATGCAATGACTTTATTGCAAAACGAAAATCAAATAGTTCCTCTTCAAGGATTGTCAAGGTTAAAACTAGCAAGCGTTAGTATTGGAGAGAATGATATTACTTCTTTCCAAAAGATGTTGGGTAATTATGCACCCGTAAAGCATTTTTCAATTTCAAATAAACCAACTAAAGAAGAGATTATCAAGTTAGTTAATGATTTAAAGGATTATAACTTAACAATTGTTGGTGTTCATGGTAACAGTAGATCTCCGCATAAAAAGTTTGGATTGACACCTGAAATGATGGATGTTTTGAAAAACATAAATGCGGTGCATAAAACAATTGTTTCGGTTTTCGCTAATCCTTACTCTTTAGGGATTTACCCGGAGTTAGAGCAAACTGAAGCTTTGGTAATGGCTTATGAAAATACTATTCTCTCTCAAGAATATGCAGCTCAGTTAATTTTTGGAGGTATTGATGCAAAAGGAAAGTTACCGGTAACAGCTTCTGAAAAATTTAAAGCTGGACAAGGAATCATAACAAAAAAAAACAGATTGAAGTACTCAATTCCTTTGGAGGAGGGTTTTAATTCTGAAAAATTAAAGCAAGTTGATTCAATTGCGCTTAAAGGAATCGAAGAAAAAGCTTACCCGGGTTGTCAGGTTCTTGTGGCTCGTAATGGTAATATTGTATACAATAAAGCTTTTGGTTATCATACCTACGAAAAAAAAAGACCGGTTCAATCAACTGATATTTATGATCTTGCATCTATAACCAAAGTAACAGCCTCTGTTCCTAATTTAATGAAGCTAGTTGATCAAGGAACTTTAAATTTAGATTACAATCTCTGTGATTATTTGCAATATGTTGATTCTACTTGCTACATCAATATGAATCTGCGTAGAATGTTAGCGCATAATGCAGGCCTTGTTTCATGGATTCCCTTTTATAAGAAGACACTATCAAGAGGCCAGTTGAAGTTTGATATCTATAGCAATACTCAGTCTGAAGAGTATCCAAATAAAGTTGCTGAGGGTCTTTACATCAGAAATGAATATAAAGACTCAATTAGACATTGGTTAGTTAATCATGGGATTCATAAAGAAAAGGAATACAGGTACAGTGATTTAGGGTATTACTTTTACAAGGATATAATTGAGAAGTATTACAATAGTGGTTTGGACAGAGTTTCAGATTCTCTTTTTTACATTCCTCTTGGAGCAACAACATTGACTTATAAACCATTAGAAAAGTTTACTAAATCGGAGATCATTCCAACCGAAAACGATATGAATTTCCGAAAAAGATTAATTCATGGTACAGTTCACGACCCAGGTGCTGCAATGTTAGGAGGTGTTGCAGGACATGCAGGTTTATTTTCAAACGCTAATGATTTAGCTAAGATGTTTCAAATGTTTTTAAATAAAGGTGAATACGGGGGAGATCGCTATTTCTCAGCTGACATAGTTGATGAATTCACTAAAGTTCAATTTCCAGAAGAAGAAAATAGGAGAGGTGCTGGTTTTGATAAACCATCTGATGATGAATTCGGACCAACTTGTTCATGTGTGAGTAAAAGTAGCTACGGACATTCTGGATTTACGGGTACATTAGTTTGGGCTGATCCAGAGAAGGATTTAATATATATATTCTTGTCCAACAGGATTTACCCAGATGCAGAGAATAAAAAGTTGATAAGAATGAATATTCGTACAGATATTCAAGCTGCAATTTATCATGCTATTGAAGAATGAGTTTTAATATTTTATTTTTAAAACATCAAAGATTCTATTCTAAATACACCAATTGAATTCCTTAAAGGGGTTGGTCCTCAAAAGGCTGATTTACTCAAAAAGGAGTTGGGGATATATACATGGTTGGATTTAATTGAACATTATCCTTTACGGTATGTTGATAGATCTCACTTTTATAAAATTGGTGAGCTCCATCCTGAATTACAAAACATTCAAATTAAGGGGAAGCTAGTCAATGTAATGGAAGAAGGATCCGGTAGGAAACTTCGATTAAAGGCTCGTTTGAGAGATGAAACAGGTACTATTGAATTAGTTTGGTTTAAAGGGATTAAATACATTAAACCTACGCTAAAGCCTGGATTAGATTATGTGGTTTTTGGAAAGCCAAATTTATTTAATAATAGGTTTAATATTTCTCATCCAGAAATAGTTCCTGTGGTTGAGTGGAACAATAAAGGGGAAAAGGGATTGCAAGCAATTTATCCTTCAACAGAAAAGTTAAAGGCTAGGTATTTAGATTCTAAGGGGCTTAGAAAGCTAATGGAGAATTTACTTTTGGAGGTTAATGGTAAAATTGAGGAAACTTTGCCAGATTATTTAACGGAAGAATACAAATTGATGTCTCGAGGAAGAGCATTTTTAGAGGTGCATCGTCCTCAAAATCATGAAATTATTAATAAAGCGAAAGGGAGATTGAAGTTTGATGAACTTTTTTATATCCAAATGAAAATCCTTAGAGCCAAATTTGCTAATAAAAAGAAATTTAGAGGCTTTGTTTTTAAAGAAGTAGGAGAGAATTTTAATAAGCTTTACAAAGATATTTTACCGTTTGATTTAACGGGTGCCCAGAAAAGGGTATTAAAGGATGTTCGGCGAGATGTAGCATCTGGCTATCACATGAACCGTTTAGTTCAGGGAGATGTTGGAAGTGGGAAAACTTTGGTTGCTTTAATGGCTATGCTTTTAGCTATTGATAACGGTTATCAGGCTTGTTTGATGGCGCCAACCGAAATACTTGCTCAACAGCATCAAGCAGGTATTCAGGAGCTAGTAGAGCCGTTAGGATTGAAGGTAGGTTTACTTACAGGTTCTGTAAAAACAAAAGATAGAAGAGCCATTCATGAAGGGATTGAATCTGGCGAGTTGAAAATATTAGTTGGAACTCATGCTTTGATTGAAGATAAAGTAAAGTTCAAGAATTTAGCGCTTGCCGTAATCGATGAACAACATCGATTTGGTGTGGCTCAAAGGTCAAAACTTTGGAAAAAGAGCACAACTCCTCCACATATTTTAGTTATGACAGCAACTCCAATCCCAAGGACTTTAGCTATGACGTTATATGGTGATTTGGATACTTCGGTTATAGATGAATTACCGCCAGGAAGAAAACCAATTGTTACGCGTCACTTTAGGGATAGTCAAAGGATTCGAGTTTTAAGTTTCATGAAACAACAAATTGATTTGGGCAGACAAGTTTATGTTGTTTATCCGCTTATTGAAGAGTCGGAATCGATGGATTATAAAGACTTAATGGACGGTTATGAAAGCATAACGAGATATTTTCCTCGCCCAAAATATCAATTGTCCATTGTTCATGGTAAAATGAAACCTGCAGATAAGGATTATGAAATGCAGCAATTTGCGGAAGGTAAAACTCAAATAATGGTGGCTACTACAGTAATTGAAGTTGGAGTGAATGTTCCTAATGCGTCTGTAATGGTAATTGAAAGCGCCGAGCGTTTTGGTTTAAGTCAGTTACATCAATTAAGAGGAAGAGTTGGAAGAGGAGGTGAGCAAAGTTACTGTATACTTATGACGGGGCAGAAGTTAAGTAAGGAAAGTAAGGTTCGGATGGAAACTATGGTTAGGACTAATGATGGGTTTGAGATAAGTGAGGTTGATATGAAATTAAGAGGTCCTGGAAATATTGAGGGTACTCAGCAAAGCGGGATTATGGATATGAAAATTGCGAATATCGTTCAAGATTCGAAAATTGTATCTTTTGCAAGAGCTAAAGCAATGGAGATATTAGAGTTAGATCCTGATTTGATTGATCCTAAAATCAAGTGATTTATGAAAAGTTGCAAAGTTCATCTGGAGGGAAAATTAACTGGGGTAGAATAAGTTAACTTAAATGTCCTCAGCATGCGGGGATGTTCTTATCTAAAAATTAATATTCATTATCAGATTGATCTGATGAAAATTGGTTTTGTTGGCAGCCTCCTCGTAAGTTATTGTTTTGGCATGAACATCTTTTACATAGATGTAAAGTAAATCCAATTCAAGTCCCTTTAGTCTGCCTTCAAAGTTATAATCTATTTCAAAGTTGGTTTGAATGTAATCTCTTGTGCCATATTTGTTGAATGCATAGTTTGTTTGTCCGGGAGTTTTCACAAAGCTTGTAACTAAGTCTAATTCTAATTCTTTTTTCTTTTTAGGTTTATAGTTTATTCCGAAGTTAGTCATGGAAGATTTTCCAAAACCATCCATCCATGATCTGGTAATGGATGTGTAAAGTCTTTCTCTACCTAATTCTCTAGGGAATAAAAACTTTCCATTTCCAAATACATCCGATCGAGCAGCTTTGTATTTCCAATCACCATTTTTAAATTCAATTAATTCGGAAGCCACATGGGCTCTTGTTCCAGGTGTGTAATATTGGTTAACAATTTCGAGTTCTTTTTGCTCTTTTAGTCCAAATTGATTAACCCCAATTATACCCAATTTAAAGTGCTTAGATTTTACTTCCATTTGTCCCCAGTTTAAATTGAAAAGCTTGTCAAAATAGAACTCCCAAAAGCTCGCAGAAAAATTTTTGTCTTGGAATTTTATTTCTTGCCCAAACAAAAACCGACTGTCTAAATGTTCATGGTATTCAGCTTTCTCTCCCATTGGTGTAAAGCCATTGTTATTTAAGCCTATTGCTTCATGGAACTGAAACCATTCAACGGTACTTCTGGGAGAAACGCCATGTATGATCATAGATTTTATTTTCCATTTTTTTGAAATTCCTATTTCACTGTATGCTCCTTCAAAAGCAAAAGGTTTCATTCGTCCATCCCTAGCATTGACTAAAGGAGTTTTATCTATTGGAATTCTTCCGTAACGAACAAAAGAGTTTTTCCATTGGTAATGAATAAAAAGTTCTTCCAATCTATCTAAGTCCGTCTTATTATTTCTGTCTAAAATATCATAAAGTTCAATTTCCCATTTTGAACTTTTACCACTTAAAGGATCAATATAATTTAAATCTGATGAGATGGTTTGAAAAGTGAAAATACCTTTCATTTCAAACATAAAACCATAAAATGGTAGAGATTCATAATGCAAAGACATTCCAATAGCGTTAGTCCAATAATCTCTCAAGCTTCCTTCATTTATAGTGTTCATAAAGAAGTTTCGAACGTGGCCTTTAACGTGTCCTTTTGAAAAATGTTGAGCTAAATTAAAAGTGTCCTTGTAAAAGCCAGGCGTTTGATTGGTGGTGTCTTTGTTATTTCCTAGAGCTGAAACAGAAATAAAAATTGTTATTACAGCAACTACAAATCCTTTCATCTAAAAATCAATTTCGGGGGCAAATTTAAGATTGAAAAACAGAATGGTTTGTGATTTAAGGTACATTAATTGTTATTGTCTCCTCAAACTGGTTACGGTTTGTCAAAGTAAGTTTGAAAAACAGAAAAAAATATTATGAAATATTCAATTAGAAAAATTAAAGAACAACTAGGAGTAAAGGATTTGTCAGATTTTAAAGGTTTAATTAATTCGATTTCGGAATCGTTTTTCGAGAGTCATTTCTATAAGAGCAAATCAACTTATTTTGAAGATATTTTGAGGTTATTTGATCAAATAGACAATGATTATCATTTTGTTTGGGTGCTGAAACAGGAGAAATATGTATTCCAGTTACAATGGAAAGAAAACGTTTTGAAAGCGCATTTGGATTTATTAAAACAAGGAATCACTAGTAATCGTGATTTTGGAAGGGCAGTTTAAAGTTTGACAAAATCATCAATCTAATAGTCTATTTTTAATCTCATGATCAAGATTTTAACTATCGATGGCGGAGGGATTAGAGGTATTCTTCCTGGTGAATTACTCCATAAGTTAGAGCGCATTATTCAAAAAAAGACAAATAATGAGAATGCTAAAATTGGCGATTATTTTGATATGATTGCAGGCACTAGTACGGGCGGCATACTAACTACATTTTTGTTATGTCCAGGAGAAGACGGGAAAGCAAAATATCACGCAAAAGATGCAGTTGAACTGTATATCAAAAATGGAGATCAAATATTTCACAAATCATTAATGCATTCCATTACTTCATTGGGTGGAATCATAGAAGAGAAATATCCCGCTGCTAATTTGGAAAATATCTTAAAGGAAAATCTTGGTGAAGATTTATGGCTGTCTGATTTGATTAAACCATGTTTGTTACCATCTTATGATATTCAAAATAGAAGAGCAATGTTTTTCAATCAGTTTGAAGCTGTTCGAAATGAGCATTATGATTTTAAGGTATGGGAAATTGCTCGAGCTACAAGTGCTGCACCAACATATTTTGAAACAGCAAATATTTCCAGTAAAACTGGTAATGAATATGCTTTGGTTGATGGAGGAGTGTTTGCAAATAATCCTAGTATGTGCGTTTATGTTGAGGCAAGAGAGCACTTTAAAAATGAAAATGGGAGAGGGGTAAGCGCAAAAGATATCTTTATGGTTTCTTTAGGTACTGGATCGGCCGAAAAACCTTACATGTATAATAAAGCAAAAGGCTGGGGGGCTGCAGAGTGGTTGAAACCAATTATTGATATCATGATGTCTGGATCTGCCGAAACTGTAGATTATCAGTTAAGACACGTTTTTGATTCGGAGGATGTTCCTCATCAGTATTTCAGAATTGAACCAACACTTGGAGCTGCTGACGTGGATATGGATAATGTTAAAGAGGAAAACTTGCAGGCGCTGAAATTAGCAGGAGAAAAGTCTGCTTTGGCATTTGAGGATAAATTGAACACCATTGCAGAGGTTTTAATTCAAGAACATCATCAAATAGTATAAAATTTACAATTTTTCTCTGATTGCTTTGGCCTTTTAAAATAGGACAAAGCAAGTTATGATGTTAAGTCTACTTTTCTATTTTACAAACTTCTCGAAACATTATTTGGGTATCATTTATTCCGAAACAATTAAAACCTTAGTCAAAGTAATTAGTCCAATCAATAAAATCAAACCAAGCGATATTTGTTTGAATCTCTTTTGAGGAATATAATTCAATATTTTTTTGCCAATCGCTGTCCCCACTAATCCAATTACTAATAAGAATGGGACATATGTTAAATCATGTTGGTGGATGTAACCATTGTGATAGTAAACGAATGTTCTAGAGAAATCAATTAAAAAATCAATAAATGCAGAAGTTGCAATAAAAGTGCTTTTGTTCAAATTAAAAGCAGCCATTGTTAATCCGCGAATTGCTCCACCAGTTCCTAAAAGTCCAGCAGATAGGCCAGATAAACTACCACCAATTAATGCGTTTTGTTTGTTAGGCTGAATAATTAAGTTCTTTTTAACAAGGAAAATAAGTGCTAATACAATTAAAAAAATCCCAAGTGCTAATTCCAAATATATTCCTTTGAAAAGTTTGGTTAAATACCCTCCAATTACCACGAAAATTACCGAAGGAATTCCAATATTGATGAGTAACTTTTTATCTAGGCCTTTTCTAAACAACATTATTTTACTCAAGTTGCTTGAAAGGTGATATATAGCTGTTAAGCCTAAAACAGATTCAAAATCAAAATAAAAGTTAGCAATTGGAACAAAAAAAACGGAGGAACCAAATCCTCCTATAGTACCTAAAATATCAGCAACTAATGCAAGTAATAAAAAAATAGTACTGAGTTTCATTTATGGTTTATTTTTTAAATAAAAAGATTTATTCAAATAAATCACTACTCAAATAACGATCACCTCTATCGCAAGTAATACAAACAATAATTCCTGAGTCTAGTTTCTCGGCAACACGAATTGCAGCCGCTAAAGCACCACCAGAACTCATTCCTGCCAATAGACCTTCTTCTTTGGCCATCCTTCTAGCCATGATAGTTGCTTCTTCTTGGGAAACATCTAAAACCGTGTCAACTCTTGAGGCATCAAAAATGTCTGGTACCATTTCCGGAGACCATCTTCTGATACCAGGGATTTTAGATCCATCGGTTGGTTGAGTTCCAACAATTTCAATGTTTTTGTTTTGTTCCTTTAAATATTTGGAAACCCCCATAATAGTTCCAGTAGTTCCCATTGCGGAAACAAAATGAGTGATTTTCCCGTCAGTGTCTTTCCAAATTTCTGGCCCAGTTGTTTTATAGTGCATTCCATAGTTATCTGGGTTGGCGAATTGGTTAAGCATGAAATATTCTCCTGAAGCAGCCATTTCTTCAGCAACTTTTCTCGAGTGTTCAATAGTTTTTTCAGCTGGCGTTAAAATTACTTTGGCGCCATAAGCTTCCATTGATTTTACACGTTCAACAGTTGCGCTATCTGGCATAAGTAAATGCATTTCCAAACCAAGTAATCTTGAAATCATAGCTAACGCAATACCTGTATTACCTGATGTTGCTTCAATAAGCTTATCTCCTTTTTTAATGTCGCCTCTTTTTAAGGCCTCACTTATCATTCCATAAGCGGCTCTATCTTTTACCGAACCTCCAGGGTTTTGTCCCTCTAGTTTACAATAAACTTTAACATGCGGGTTTGTATTAATATGACGCACTTCAACTAAGGGAGTGTTCCCGATTAAATCTTCTACAAACATCTTAATAACTTTGATTTTCAGCTTTATAATATAATTTTGATTCGGCAGGAACGCTTCTGGTTAACCAAACATTACCACCAATTACACTGTTTTTACCAACAGTAGTTTTTCCACCTAAAATAGTAGCTCCAGCATAAATAACTACACCGTCTTCAATAGTTGGATGTCGCTTTTTGGTAGCGTCTTTTTTCGCTACACTTAAAGCTCCGAGAGTAACTCCTTGGTAAAGTTTCACATGGTTTCCAATAATGGTTGTTTCACCAATAACAACTCCTGTTCCATGATCAATGCAAAAATATTCTCCAATGACAGCACCGGGATGAATATCGATTCCTGTTTGGGATTTCGATAATTCACTAATCATTCTTGGAATCAATGATACGTTCAGTTGATGCAGAGCATGTGCTATCCTGTGAGCTGCAATTGCATAAAACCCAGGGTAGGAGCGCGTAACCTCTGCATAACTTTTTGCAGCAGGATCTCCTTGAAACAAACCTTCTACATCTTTATCAAGCAATGATTTTATTTCAGAAAGCTGATTGAAAAAATCGTTTAGAATTGATTCTTTATTAGCTTCTTGCTCAAGTGTGTCGCATACTAATATTTCTGAAAGTTCATTTCTTAAATCGACTAAGAACTTATTTATTTCATATTCAGA
>Ga0181590_10005309_pt1 | contig 10644 bp, 7 predicted proteins | sample 071ome_34_FD_132446 | JGI IMG/M metagenome (GOLD analysis project Ga0181590, IMG submission 132446) | Coastal salt marsh microbial communities from the Groves Creek Marsh, Skidaway Island, Georgia - 071411BT metaG (megahit assembly) | ecosystem: Environmental > Aquatic > Marine > Intertidal zone... | reverse complement strand
GGAGCTTCCCGCGGCTTCTCAGGGACTGACATTTTTACTTGTCGGCCAAAGCGAGTATTGGACCAGCAGGGTCAACCACTCGATATTGGTTTTGTGGGTGAAGTGCATGAGGTTTGTGTTGAACCTTTATGGGAATGTATCAGCCAGGGCATCACGCCAGTGATTAGCCCCACTGCTTTGGGAGAGGATGGTCAGATTTACAACTGCAACGCCGATGTCGCAGCTGCCATGGTGGCCATAGCACTGCAGGCCAGCCGCCTGGTTTTCATGAGTGATGTCCCGGGCCTGCTGGCCCAGCCTGACTCACCAGATTCGTTGATTTCGCATCTTCACATATCCGATGTTAGGCAACTTAAGGAGAGTGGGGTGATCAGCTCAGGGATGATTCCAAAAGTGGACAGTGCCACTCAGGCTATTGAAAGAGGTGTCGGTAAGGTCTCCTTCGTGGACGGGCGCATGCCCCATGCCGTGTTGCTGGAAATTTTCACTGACCAAGGCGTTGGGACTGAGATTGTGCTGGATGAAGGAAAAGAAGCCTGAATCGAGATTCAAGCATCATGGAAAGCAAAGATTGCCATACTTTATTCGATCAATATGTGATGCCTACCTACGGGCGTTTCCCACTGACTTTCGAGCGTGGGGAAGGGCATTACCTCTGGGATACACAGCAACAGCGCTACCTGGATATGGGTGGGGGGATTGCCGTGAATATATTGGGTCATGCTCACCCTGCACTTAGGGAAGTGCTTTGTGATCAGGCTGGTAAATTATGGCATTGTTCCAATCTTTATCACCACCGGGGGCAGGGGCAGCTCGCCGAAGAGTTGGTTTCGCGCATTGGCTCAGGTAAAGTTTTCTTTTCAAACAGTGGAGCTGAAGCCAACGAGGGCTTGTTCAAATTGGCCCGGCGCTACGGCCATGAGCAGGGGCGCCATGAGATCATTACCTTCACTCAGTCTTTCCATGGTCGCACACTCGGTGGCATCGCAGCCACAGGCCAGATGAAGGTTAAGGAAGGGTTTGGCCCCATGACCCCTGGCTTTGTTCACGCCGAATTCAACGACCTGAATTCAGTTAAACAACGTATCAGTCCCTCGACAGTCGCCATCATGCTCGAAGGAATCCAAGGCGAGGGAGGCATCCGGCCAGCCACTGAGGTATTCTTAAAGGGGTTGCGTCAACTCTGTCAGGAACATGATTTGCTCCTTTTGTGGGATGGGGTCCAATGCGGGCATTATCGAACAGGTCATTTTCAAAGCTACCAATCAATCCTCAAGGAGGCATCTAGCGATGTCAATTTCATGCCTGACGCCATCGCCATGGCCAAATCACTAGGCGGAGGCTTTCCCATTGGAGCTTTCTGGGTAAGACAGCAGCACGCATCACTGCTGGGGCCTGGCTCTCATGGGACAACCTATGGGGGCAATCCTCTGGCTTGTGCGGTAGCTCTTAAAATATTGCACATCATAGAACAGGAGGGTCTTGCCGATCAGGCACGAAAGATGGGGGATGCATTGCGTAAGGGACTCACTGAGCTGAAAGAGTCTTATGAGGATTATATCGAGGATATACGAGGCATGGGGCTGATGCTTGGCTTGGTCCTCAGGGAGGACTCACCTTTGGCAAAGAAAAGCGAAGGCCCGGTTTCACTGAATGCTGTCAAGCGCTTACACGATCATGGCTTACTTACCATCCCATCAGGAACCCAAGTCATTCGACTGCTGCCGGCACTGAACATTCAGGAGGCTGAGGTATCGATGACTCTTTCCATCATTCAAAAAGCACTGAAAAACATTTAACATGAAACATTTTCTTAGTCTTGAAACTTGCGAACACCATGACTTGGTTCGATTGCTTGATCTGGCCGATCAAATGAAGGCAACCCGCGGGCAAAGCAACTTGCAGCCCCTTCAAGGACAGACTTGGGCCCTGATTTTCTCAAAATCCTCCACCCGCACCCGTGTCTCCTTTGAAGTGGGTATCCGTGAGCTGGGCGGCAAAGTGATTTTTTTGGCTGCCAGTGAGATGCAATTGGGCAGGGGAGAGCCTATCAAGGATACAGCTCGTGTACTCGGGAGAATGGTTCATGGTGCGGTCATCAGGACCTACGATCACCAGGATGTGGTGGATTTTGCTCATTACGGAAGGATTCCCACCGTCAATGCCCTGACCGACCATGCTCACCCTTGTCAGATCGTGGCCGATTTGATGACTATCCGAGCAAGGCTCGGCGGATTAGAGGACAAGGTCATTACTTTTGTCGGTGATGGTGCCTGCAACGTGGCGACTTCATGGATCTATGCAGCCATGAAATTTGGATTTCGCCTCAATGTAGCTTGCCCTAAGGGTTTTGCTCCGGATGTCGATCTTGTGCGCCAAGCCGGAAGTAATGTTCAAGTCACTGAGGATTTGAAGGCGGCTGCTGAGGGGAGTGATGTGCTCTACACAGATGTGTGGATTTCCATGGGCAAAGAGACCGAATCGGAATCACGTCTAGCACAGTTCGCTGGCTACCAGATTGACCATGCATTGATGGACCTCGCCAAACCTGGTGCCCTGTTAATGCACTGTCTACCAGCTTATCGCGGTAAGGAGGTCACCGAGGCAATACTCGAGGCGCATGCTGACACCATCTTTGATCAGGCTGAAAACAGACTTCATGCTCAGAAAGCCATCCTCAGCTGGTTGGTTTCTTGATGACACCCATGACGCTATCGGTGGGAATGCTTCTAAAATTCTTGAAGCTTTGCGGCCGCTCTCGCACATTCTAAATATGATGCTGTCACTCAGATACGCATGGACGAGCCTCCTGATGCTCTTTTTTCTATCCTCTGCTCTGGCCCAGGATTCATCCGATTCTCAATCTTTTCGGCTACTGCAGCAGGAATCTGAAGAGCGCTACAGAAAGCTCCTTGCCGAGATCGAAGACTTGCAGGCCGCCAACTTAGCCTTACTTCAGCGTATGGATGGTCTTGAGCGAGATAATCGCGACCTTCGCAGCAAGCTGGCGGCTTTACCGCAAAGCGCCATATCGGATGCAGATCTCAACAAAGTTTCACAAGAACTGATCGAAAGGATTCGTACGGTCGATTCCAAACGGGCCGAAGACAATCGCGTCCTAGTGAAACAAATCGAAGACCTCATTAAGGCTACTAATAAGGCATCAAGGCTTGCCACGCCTAAACCTGCAAGCCCAGTCAATGACAAGCCCAGGCGGGTGCCCCGAGAGATTGCCGAAGTCACGATTGAACCTGGCTACACCATCTCTGCCATCGCTGAAGCCTACCGCAAAGAGGGATACGATATGAGCGCTGACGATATCCTCGAGGCCAATCCTAGCATTACTGATCCAAGACGCATCAAGGTGGGGGATGTCATTATCATTCCTATCAAGTGGTAAAAGGGCCCAGCCCTGCCAGACATGAAATTACTTCGTCGACTGCATCTTTACTTGGGTTGCTTTTTCGCACCGCTCCTTCTCTTTTTTACCGCTACGGGCTGGCTTCAAACCGTTAGCATGCATCGTAACAAGGCCACCGGAGAGGCAGAATCCGGAGCGTGGTGGCAGAAATTGACCTCCATTCATGTGGATCAGGTCTACCCATTGGACAGCGCTGATGCTTTTGACCCTGCCCTTTTTCAATATCTGGTGGTGGCTATGTCCATCTGCCTGATAGCGACGGTTCTCCTAGGAGTCTACTTGGCATTTAAAACCCTCCGCTCCAAATGGCTGCTAATTGTCATGCTACTGGGAGGAGTGCTCCTGCCATGCCTGCTGCTATGGCTGGGGAATATCAGAGAGTGAATCCATGCACCGGTGATGGGTATCTTGGCAGCCAGTTTAATCCTGACCGTGAGTCTGACTGGTCTAGGCCTCCTAGCCATGCTGAGTATGTCGTATCAGATCACCCAGACCCACTTAGTGATTTCCATTTTGGGGTTGCCACTCAGGCGCATAAAGCTTTCGACGATTGTCTCTGTGTCCAAACGTCGCCGCTACCGTGCTGAGCACTGGTTATCAACCTGGCAAGTCAGCCATCGCAAACTGGTCATTCGCAGGGACAGAGGGTGGTTCCGCGAAATGGTTATCACACCAAAATACCGCTACGTGTTTCGCAAAGCTCTGGAAACGGCTGTGTCGCAAAGCAAACTCAATGTCACAGAGCCTAGTTAATCCAATGGCTTGGGGCGTTAGCGCTTTATCGCTGGATTTCGAAACCATCGAGCAAACGCTTCAGCCCAGGATGTTCCGGGGAAGCTTCCAATCCTTTGCGCACGGTCTTGAGGGCGTTGGCTAATTCATTGTCCTGAATGAAGAGGGTTGCTAGGCCAACGTAGGCTTCGGCAATGCCTGGATTCAGGCGAATAGTATGAGCAAAGGCCATTTTGGCTGAGTTGCCATCTCCTAGTGATGATTGTGCCAAGGCTAGATTATAATATGCCTCTGCCAACTCAGGAGAGAGCTCAATGGCCCGCTCAAATAACTCAATGGCATCAGCATGCTTGTTTTGCCACAACAGTGACACACCGAGTTGAACCATGGCCTCAATCGAGTCCTTGTCCAAAGAAAGGGATTTTCTTAGGGCTGTCTCAGCCAGTGGGTATTGCTTGTTCGCAAGGTGGATTTTACCCTGGTAAATATAAGCTTTGGGGATGTCGGGATAATGCTGAATAATTTTATTCACCAGGGGCTGAGCCTCAGCTAATTTCCCAAGCCGCATCAAAGTGCCAGCGCTATCCATCCATGCAATCTTACCCAGTTTATAGGGTTTAACCATATCTAGGTAGGGGTCCATCCATTCCTCATCCAGCTCGATCGTGTCGGCCACTTTTTGAGCCCCTTCGGAAGCTTCAAGTTTGCCCTGTCGTAAATAAAGGTTGGCCAGGGAAACATGGGCGGCCTTACGCGTGTGGATCGAATCCCTGCATTGCTCGAAATACTCAATAGCCTGGTTATCCTCACCAGCAGCCTGGGCCACACGGCCGAGCCCAAGGATTGCCATAGGATTATCGGGAAAGTGACTAAGCACGGCTTCATAATGAGGTTTAGCGGCCTCCAGTTGACCGTCCTCTGCCAAGACGTTTGCCAAGCGCAGCCTCGGAGCAAAGGTCTGCTTGTCCAGCAGATCGGCTGCGGTTTGCAGGTTTGGTAGGGCCAGTTGGATTTGATCCGGTAGATGGGAAAGCCCCTTGTAGTAAACCCATCTACCCTGATCAGGGTCCAACAGCACGGCCTGATTGAGGCATTGCGAACCAATATCCCTAAATTCATTCACCCAATACACCACTCCCAACATGGCCCAAGCTGACGCAGAGCTTGGCTTCTGTTTGACACGGATTTCAGCTTGTTGGATCTGCTCCACGATCAATGTATCCACTTCCGCCAAGTCTGGCTTGGGTAGTTCCATGATGGGACCACTCGATGGGCTGCATCCGGTTAGGAGCCATGCGGCGACAAGCACCCAGGACCAAATTTGGGGTGTTGGATAAGGCGTACTCGTTGGATTCGGACTGGTGCTATCAAATTGGATGCTTTTCATGGCATGTCAGCTAAGGGTGAAGCCTAAGATCATGGAGGGCTAGAGCAAAATGTCATGATTCAATCACGCATCACAGGCTCCCCCTGGCCCTTGCTCAGGGTGTGGAATTGGTTGATTGGCAACGGGCCAAAATGTTCCTGCATGCCGTCTGACCAAGTGATGAGCACGGTTGCATCTGCCGATGCATTACCTAGACCAAAGTGAATACGTGGATCGTTCGAGCACAGGTAACTGGCACCGGGATTGAGCCATTGTTTATGTTTGGCCGATTGAGTCTGAATAACAATCTCAGCACCCAAGTCATCCCTCCCTCCAGCCTCGGGTAGGATGGCCCTAAAGGTCACCCAATTTGCTTGGGCATGTGAGTGGCCAAGCAGCACTTTGGTAGGAGCCTCAATTTGGCTGAGCACCAGATCCAAGGCGCCATCATTGTTAAGATCTCCAACAGCCAAACCACGGCCGACACCTGGTTCCCCACAGAAAGCCTCGTTCTTGGGTGAAATGTCTATGAGTTTGCCTGAGCCATCATTGGAAAGCAGTTGGTTGCGCTGGGCATACTGTGCCCAAAAAGCGCTGGATGCGACGATATCATCGCCTCGTTCTCCGTGCTTGGCTCGAATGTCCCCATTGACAAAGGCCAGGTCATTCAATCCGTTGTTATCGAAATCGGCCATGATGGCACCAAATCCCGTACCACGCCAGGCCGTCTGGTTGAGCCCCTGTGCGGCGGTGCGATCGGAAAAAACCCCTGCAGGCCCTTGTTGCCAAAGGGTATGGCGTTCAGTGCTTAAATGCGTCACGAAAACATCAACTAAACCATCACTGTCGATATCGCCCACTCCCACTCCCATATTGGCTTTGGTTTGCCCCATGGCATCGAGGGCGATACCTCGCTTGAGGGCCTCTTCAGCAAATCGGCCATCCTGTTGGTTTACAAAGAGTCGATTGGGTTTGGCATCATCGGCAAAAAAGATGTCCACCCAACCGTCACCACTGAAATCATAGCAGGCCACGCCTAGACCCGGTCCAGGGTGAGCTGCCAGCCCGGCAGCTGCGGTGACATCTTCGAAAATTGGGCAACCATCAACGACCTTGCCCGTATGACGGAAAAGCTTGGGGATAGCAGATGGAAACCCATCAGGGCCGCAAAATTCGGGCCGCCCGTCACTGCCAGAACAATCCACCGAAGGCGCGTATTCCACATAATTGGCGATCACCATATCCAGCCACCCATCTCGATTGTAATCCAGCATGGTGGCAGAAGTACCCCATTCAGGATTATCCACACCTGATTCACGTGTGATTTCCCTAAACCCATTGCCTTGCAGGTTTAGGAAAAGGCGTGCTTCAAGATAGCCGGTGATCAGAATTTCAGGGTAACCATCATTGGTAAGATCCCCTGCAGCGACTCCCATCGCATGCCCGTCAACTGCCAAACCGTAAGAGGCATCGGCTGGTTGAAAGCTGCCATCGGACTGCTGAATGAAAAGCGTGTGAAACACCCCTGAATTCGGGCCAGCATTTTGCAGGCAGAAAACATCCATAAGCCCATCCTGATTCACATCGAGGATGGCTGTGCCAGATCCTAGACTCCTAGGCATGAAATAGTCTGAGGGATCGCCTGCTTGATGAACGAAATTCAGCCCTCGAGACGAGGCCATAGCAGTGAACCACTGAGCTTGGCTTGAGGCATCTGAGGGTAGGGGCAAATCATTTTCAGCGCGCTGGGAATCGTTTGATTGATCGCAGCCAGCCAAGCAGAGGAGTATTCCAGCCCAGAAGAGATAACACCACTGTGAAAGGCACGCTCCGTTGGTAAGATTGGGCTGTTGCACAAGCATGGGTGAAGTCTCTGGAGTCAGTAAACGTTAGCAGACAGTTTTTAAGTCCGATCAGATTAAATCCCAAGCCTAAGGCATGAAAGAAAAAAGCCCACTTCCCTGAACGGGAAGTGGGCGATGATTCAAATCAGATCAATGATCCGATTGACCTTTTTAGCCAGTCATCATTCAGCGATGAAAAACTGTGCTGCCTGACTTGGGGCCACGGAGTAAGGCGAGGTCGCACCAGCCACAGGGCTGTAGGCACCGTTGGCGGTAGCCGAGCTCTTCAATGTGCCGGAGAATTCGATCACCACATTCCCATCACTCAAGGCAATCGATGCAATCGAGCCTCCACCTGAAGCCACTTCAGGGCGATTGGCATACAGGCTAGCCACTTCATCAGCTGAGAGTTTGCCTGAATAGGTTGCCCAAGCATGCATCGTCGAACCAGCCCCCATGTGGTCAGTTGCCTGCTCAAGACGCGCACCCATGACCTTGACTTGGCCAGAGAGGGGGATACTGCCACCCCATGTTCCAGATAAGCTGCCGTTGATGTAGAGGTCCGTCGAACCTGCTGCTGCATCACTGACAAACACGACATGGGCCGGTGCGCCAAATATCGATGCGACATCGCGCCCGTCCACCGCAGTGAAGAGGTTGTCTGCGACACCGAATTGGGTGGTTCCAAACAAACCTTGTTGATTCCATTGGTCAAGCTTGATGGCGAAAGCATCGTTTCCTGCAATGGCTGTAGAGGCCCCATCTTTGATGGCAGTGAAGTAGAATGCATAAGAGGCATCACCATCCAGAGCACCAAAGTCCACAACTGATGGCTCTGTGGCGCTTCCTGAGGCGACCATGACCGCAGGCTGTTCGGGTTCTACGTAATCAGGCACATCGCCAGAACGATAGGCCATGAGCCCACCGGCATCGTTAACCAACACCTTTTCACCCGCATCATTGATGGTGAATAGTTCGATGTTGGCACCGCCCCCTTGGCTGAAGTAAACGATTCGCACAGGGTAGATACCAGCAGCTCTAACATCCATCTGGAAGGTGGTGTCAGCAGACCCGCGGCCACCATTAAAGGATCCAGCGACCATGGCTCGTGGGTCATTGATGTGCCCGATGGACAACTCAAAACCGTCATCGCTGTTCACGCCCATGGTCAGCATCCCTTCAGGAAAACTGATGAAGGTGATGATTTCAGCGGCAATCCCATCGTAGCTACCCCAGTTACCTGGGATACCAGGCATTTGATCATCGGGAACCACGTTGCCATTTTCCATACCGTCGATGGTTTGGCCATTCAGGTTGATCACTGTGGGAATTTCATACTCTACCAAATGCCCGACCAGCTTGCCGGCGGCTAGAGCAGGTCCTTTCTCATCGAGGTAGGCATCATTATCCAAAGTGCTACCATCAATGTCCTTCGGCGCAGCAGCCAGGATCTCCTTCACTGCTGAGGTCTGGTTACCGTGATCGGTCAGTTCGTTCTGCCAGACTCGGAAAACAAAACCTCTTTTATTGGTGTCCACATTGCTTGCCAGCATGGGAGATTTGAGAAGGCCGAATGAAGGTGAGTAAATCGTCCCCGAATCGGTAATCAAGGTTCCGTTTGAGTCACTGATTTCAATGACATAGTTGATCTCCGTGTTGGGTTCGAATTTCTCTCCAACGAAACCAAAGTCAGTGGCATCAAGCACTTTGTCGCCAGCAGTCAGGGCAACCTCATTCCCATTGATGAACAATTTAGCAGAGGCTGGGTCGACTACTGAATCACCCTTGTCCGTAGCACGGAAGGTGAAGGAGTCGATGCTCACATTGATGGCCGAGAGGAACATCAAGTCGGCGTTGCCCCCACCGATCCCCAAGGTGACCAGAGCCGTTTCGCTCGGTGACTTACCAAACACGATAGAGTGGGCTCCCAGACCACCCCAACCTTTTTGGCCAGGAGTGTCTTCGTCTCCGTCATTGATGGCCATTCCCAGACCAAACTGGGTTCCGAGTTCAAGCGATTCAAGACCTAGCGTGCTTTTTGGTAGTTTGATCTCATAAGTCGTTCGTTTGGTGGCTTCATCGCGAGTGATGACTGCTTCGGTAGGTTCTGCGTCAGCACCTGTGGCAGGGCCGGCTTCGTGCATGACAATGACATCACCCGTATCGCCTTCAACCCCGCCCAAAGCATAGTTGTAGAGAGCTATTTGCTCGTCTTGGTTGGCATTGGCAATCATCAGCTGAATGGAATCACCATTCCACGCGCTATTTGCAGCGTTTTCGTGGTAATCATCTGTTACGACAAACCCAAAATAGACGTTGTCTGCATCGTAGGCTATTTGGACGGCTGAGGTTTGATCATCGGCTCCAGTCCAAGTGCCTCCGGCATACTCTTCGAAGAGTTTGAGTTCGCCGTCGCGAGCGCTTCCCTTGGGAATGGTAAAGCGTGGATCAGCCAGCACGGGGATTCCTCGCCAGTCGTCGAGTTGGCCATCCAAAGTGATGGCACCGGGAGCCTCGTTGGCGAAGTAATATTCTTTACCTGGCTCAATGTCATTGGACGTGGCCAGTGTGACGAGAGCCGTTTCGGTAGGTGATTTACCAAACACAATGGAGTGGGCACCTAGACCGCCCCAACCCTTTTGGCCAGGGGTGTCCTCATCACCATCGTTGATGGCCATCCCCAGTCCGAAACGCACGCCGCCCTTCAGCTCTTCCAGACCGAGTGTTTCCTTGGGCAGTTTGATTTCGTAATAAGTGCGCTTGGTTTCACTGTTGCGCACGATCACGGCCTCGGTTTGAGCCGCGTCGGCCCCCGTTGCAGGGCCTGCTTCATGCATCACGATCACATCCCCAGTCTCATTTTCAATGCCGCCGAGAGCGTAGTTGTAAAGAGCGATCTGCGTATCGCGCGCATCGTTGGCAATCATCAACTGAACCGACTCACCATTCCAGGCACTGTTGGCAGCATTTTCATGATAGTCGTCAGTGACAGTGAAGCCGAAATAGACATTGTCATCATCATAAACGACCTGCACCGCCGAGGTCTGGTCATCAGGTCCTGTCCACGTTCCGCCGGCATACTCTTCGAAGAAAACCAGCTCGCCTTCATCTCCTGAACCTTTGGGTATGGCAAAACGGGGGTCAGCAAGCAGCATGGCTCCGCGCCATTCCGAGAGGTCCCCATCTAGAACAATCGGCGTTGGTGCTTTGATAGCCGTATAGTATTCCTTTCCTGGCTCGATATCATTGGCTTGTGCCAAGAAACCGACCGACATGGCTAG